>Ga0183098_10295_pt1 | contig 135081 bp, 134 predicted proteins | sample BioMet9_FD_128884 | JGI IMG/M metagenome (GOLD analysis project Ga0183098, IMG submission 128884) | Microbial communities from bioreactor (seeded with sewage sludge) at Lawrence Berkeley National Lab, California, USA - Biofuel... | ecosystem: Engineered > Bioreactor > Anaerobic > Unclassified ...
GAAACTTGCACCGAAGATCATCGGAATACGCTCGCGCCATCGTTGATCTGTCACGGAAGAACTGCCAGCCTCAGTAGAGTACCTCCCAACATTTTCCAGGCATATACCTTTTAAGGAACCGGTCTAGCGATCTAACTCGGCGCATGATCGCTCTGCTGATGCCCTCAGGTGATGGAATCGCGCGTTACCTGGGATGTCGCGCCGCGGATACACGTCTCAAATTGGAACAACACTGACAAACCTGCTTTTTGCTTCGCAAAACCGGTACTGAATTCCTTGTTGCTGCATCTGACTTCTTGTACCCGTGTGTCTGAAGATGTTTGAGAAGCAGAGGCAAGGCGAAGATCCCGGGGACACAGATTCATTTGTGGTAGTCGGCGGGTTGGCATTTTCCGAGTTCTTGCTATAATCCGGGTTCTCGTGAGATGTGCCACGCGCCACAGCGTTCAGGGTACGGGCGTGGCAGGGATGTAAAGCTACTGTACGTGAACGTCTCTGGCGATTTTCGAATTCGTCGGTAGGCCTGATTCAACGAGTCTAGCGAGGATGTAACGGAGAAAGTTCCTATACATGGCGCAGACCTTTCATCGCAGTGCCAATTCGATTGCAAAGGCATCCATCCTTGGGGGTGTCATCTTGGTGGTTGGCCTCCTGTGGGCGGCCTTGCAGTTGCAACGCTCGCCTTATTTCACGTACGCGGGAGTTGCACGCCCGCAGCCGGTACCTTTTCCTCATCAACATCACGTAGCCGGGCTGGGTATTGACTGCCGTTACTGTCATACGTCGGTGGAGGTGTCCGGTTTTGCCGGGATACCGCCCACCAAGACCTGCATGAACTGCCACTCACAGATCTGGACGACAGCCCCAATGCTGGAGCCGGTGCGAGAGAGTTACCGCACGGGACGCAGCCTAAGCTGGACGCGAGCTAATGATCTGCCAGATTTTGTGTATTTTGACCACAGCATTCACATTAACAAAGGTGTTGGGTGCGACGTTTGCCACGGTCACGTGGACAGGATGCCGCTGATGTATAACCAGGCTTCACTGCAAATGGAGTGGTGTCTAGACTGCCACCGCGCGCCAGAAAAGAATCTGCGCCCGCATTTCGTAAAGCAGGACCCGAAGTCACCGCCGACCATGGGAGACCAGCTTTTCAACATGGCTTATGAAGAACCTTCGCCAACGCAGCCGGTAACGATTCGCGAAGGCGACAGGGACAAGACGTTTACTAGCCAGACGGGACCGGACGGGCTAGGCACGTACCTCGTGAAGGTGAACAATGTGCGTTCGCCTCAGGACATTACCAGCTGCAACACATGCCATCGATAGGCGAACAGCGCGACAACAGGTTGAATGAGGTGCCAAAGAAGAAGCTGAGAATCTGACGAGCGGGATCGAGGCGAATGAATAACTTGCTGAAAACTGGCAATGCGGATGTTTCTCAAGGTGAAAAAAAGAAGCTAGGACTCGCAGAGCTGCGCGAGCAGCTGAGCGAAGTTCGCGGGCCGCAATATTGGCGCACTCTGGACGAGTTGGCTGAGACCGCTGAGTTCAAGGAGATTCTGCATCGCGAGTTCCCGAAGCACGCCTCGGAGTGGACAGACAACAGTTCGCGCCGCGATTTCCTGAAGATCATGGGAGCGTCCCTGGCCCTGGCCGGTTTGAGCGCCTGCACAAAGCAACCGCTGGAACCGATCGTGCCGTATGTGAAGCAGCCGGACAACGTGCTACTGGGCAAGCCTCTGTTCTATGCGACGGCAATGCCGCTGGGAGCCTATGGCTCTGGGTTGCTGGCGGAGAGCCATGAGGGGCGTCCGACGAAAATAGAAGGCAATCCGCAACACCCATCCACGCTTGGCGGCACGGATGTGTTCAATCAGGCAAGCGTTTTGACCCTGTACGACCCGGACCGTTCGCCGACAAACACCTACCTGGGCGAGATTCGCTCGTGGCCGCGGGTGCTTTCCAGTCTGCGCGGTCCGATGCTGGCGGAAAAAGCTATTGGCGGAGCAGGTTTGCGAGTGCTTACCGGGGCAACTTCTTCGCCATCGTTTGTGGCACAGATGCGGGATTTCCTGAAGGTGTATCCGCAGGCGAAGTGGTACCAATGGGAGGCTGTGAACCGTGACAACGTGTACGCGGGCGCGCAGCTTGCTTTCAACCAGCCGGTTGAGACTATTTACGACTTCTCGAAGGCGAAGGTTGTTCTCTCGCTGGACGCGGATTTCTTATCTGCTGGGTTTCCGGGATTTCATAAATACACACGCGAGTTTTCCCGGCGGCGCCGTCCTGAACTGAAGCAGGAAATGCTGCGCTTTTATGCCGTGGAGAGTGCACCCACGAACACGGCTGCAAATGCCGATCATCGGCTGCATGTGAAAGCCAGCGAGGTGGAGCAGTTTGCACGCGCACTGGCCGGGGCTTTGGGGGTTGCTGAATCGGGCGGCGGCTTCAAAGATTCGCAGAAGAAATTTGCTGCTACGCTGGCCAAAGACCTGCAAGCGAATCGCGGACGGGCACTGGTGGTAGTGGGAGATGCGCAGACTCCGGCGACCCACGCGCTGGCGCATGCAATTAACGCCGGTCTCGGCGCTGTCGGCAATACGGTTAGCTACGGCGATCCGGTCGATCCTTTTGCGGCGGTTCCGAAGGTTGAACAGCTTCGCCAGCTTACCGCCGAGATGCTCGACGGCAAGGTCGAGATGCTGGTAGTGCTGAACACAAACCCGGTGTATGACGCACCATCCGATTTCGGCTTCCTGGAAGCCTTCAATAAAGTTGGATTGCGGATACATCTGGGACTCTACCAGGACGAGACTGCGAAGTACTGCCATTGGCACCTGTGCGGAACTCATTACCTTGAACAGTGGGGCGACACGCGCAGCTTCGATGGTTGGTGGCCCACATCCGCCTTCTTTTGGCGAATGTGGGGAGGCAGTCAGCTCACGCATCTGCGGTTTTTCTTTTGTCCGCCGTCCACCGCGATTCGATCTCAACTCCGCAATCCTCACGCTGCGCATAGTGGCGGAAGCTGCTCCACTTCCAGTCTTCAGCTCTTTCCACTAATCCGCGCTTAACCGGGTTGCGATGAAAGTATCTCAGCTTCTCGACGAACTCATCATAGTCTCTGATGTTGCGGTCATAGTAGCGTTTCTGCCAGAGCGGAGAGCGCCGTCCATCGCATTCGCGTTCCGCCGCAGTGCGCAGGGATGAGGAAATCTTCAAGGACTGAATCGCGTTGGCAACCGTTTCGCGCTCAGGTTCAGAGATCAGGAGATGAACGTGCTCGGGCATGACGACGAAACCATACACGCGAAACCTGTATCGCACGCGTGCCCGCTCAAGAGCCGCCACAAACATTTCGCAAGCTCCGGCGCTCTCCATATGGGGGCGCCGCCAGTAGCAAGTGAAGGTAATAAAATGCGACTGCCCCGAGTGATGCAATCGCTTGAGTTCGCTCGGCATGAAGAGCAGTTTACGCTCTGCCAGGGCAGGTCTGGTTGAAGTTTTCTGCAGCCCCACAATCGCCAAAAGAAGGCGGTTGTGGGCCACCTGTCCACCTGTCATTCGCGGCATGAGTGCGGAGCAGGTGCTGAAGGCACTAGAAGCGTGAGAACCGTCTCTGGCTTTGGATAGTGAGTGAGAAGGCCTGTTTTCGTTAACTATCTTGAACCCGGGTTGCTCGAACATTTTCAGGCAGGCCAAACTCTAGGTGGGCACGTTCGAGCACGGCGCGGTTGCTGAGAATCTGGCCAAGTGCCAGACAGACGCAGAGAATGCCCAAGCTGATGACAAATGGAGACTCATCTCTGCCGCTTGCTGTGACCCAGTAGGCGGGCAGATGCGGGCGAAGTTCCAAGGCTGTGGTCTGGAGAATAAACAAGGCAGCGAGAAAACCAACATGACGCCGGAGGAGGCGCGGAAGCTCGCTGCGGACGGCGGGACAACATAGCATGAAGGGTTGGTTGCCGCCTCTGTTTCGGCTAAAGGTATAGAGGGCGACCGCGGCAGTGTCTATCACCAGTGAGGCTAATTGGACTCCGTAGTGCCAATCAGCCAGTACGAAGAGGAGAGTAGCGCCGATTGGGAGGGCGGTGATAAGTAACGCCGCGAGCACACCAAAGCGGAGGGGCGAAAAAGGTTGCTGGAGGCAAGGATCAGGCGACGGACCTAGACGTTGAGAATGCATATAGAGATAGATGGTGCAGGAACTTAGAAAAAACAAGATATCACACTGGGAATGTGTGTCCTTCGACCGCGTTGCCCGCAAGCATAGACAGCGGTAAATCGCCAAGTATCCAACTATCCTGAGCGGAAACGGAATCAGCGTAATCAGTGCTGAGATCGTAGCCGAATATATGTTCGCCGTCGAATCTCTGTAAACTGATCCTTCGCTCAACGGGAGGGCAGATGCTGAACCTTTATGCCATGGTGCTCACGCTGATTGTTGTGGCGCTCCTCGGCGTCAGCATCGCGCAGATACGCAAGGTTCATACCAAGGCCGATTACCTGGTCGCAGGACGCTCGTTGCCTGCCTATGTACTTGTGTTCACGCTGCTTTCTTCATGGATAGGAGCCGGGTCTCTGTTCGCGGGGGCGGAGAACGCATTCCGCAATGGCTTTGCCGCGCTCTGGCAGCCTGCTGGAGGATGGGCGGGACTTCTGATCATTTACTTTGTCGCTCCCCGCGCCCGCAAGTTCGCGCAATTCACCATTCCCGATCTGCTGGAGTCTCGCTACAACACCGCCGCGCGAATCCTGGGAACCATCGCGATTCTCTTTGCCTACACGGCAATCACCAGCTACCAGTTCCGCGCCGGCGGAGACATCATGCACTTGATCTTTCCGGCAATCGCAAAAACGCAGGGAACCATCATCATCGCCGTCTTCGTGATTCTGTTTACCGCGCTGGCGGGCATGGCTTCGGTGGCCTACATGGACGTGGTGATCGGGATACTGATCTCAGTGATCGGTGTCATTGCAATCCCGGTTTTGTTTGGCCGCATCGGTGGCTGGGCAGGGCTGCACGGAGCATTGCCCGCCACGCACTTCACACTGTTCGGGGAGTGGGGCTTGAATGGCGGCAACGGCCTTCGAGATAACAGGGAAGCGCTGATTCGCGCCCTCGAATACTTCTTTCCAACTTTCCTGCTGATGATCGGCAACCAGTCCATGTATCAGAAGTTCTTCTCTGCCAAAAGTGAGAGGGACGCACGCATAGCTGTCGTGGGCTGGGTCTTCGGCACCGTTGTGCTGGAAACGCTGATCGTCGCTCTCGCCGTGGTCGGCTCAGGACTGTTCGCGCTCTCGATCATGCCCACGCCGGACTTTGCGCCGCGCGAGATCATTCCCTTTACGGCGCGTCACTTCCTGCCATCATTCGTCGGAGCGCTGCTGATGGGATCGGTATTCGCCAAAGTGATTTCCACCGCAAATAATTATCTGTTCTCGCCCGCCACTAACCTGATCAACGACGTGTACACCCGTTTCATTCATCCGGACGCGAGCCATAAAAATGTGCTGCTGGTCTCGCGCTTCCTCGTCGTAGGGTTGGGAGTCTGGGCGCTCCTGCAGGCGATCAAACTGGAATCGGTGCTGGCCAAGGCGATGTACGCTTACACGATTTACTCGGCCGCGATTACTCCCGTAGTGATGGCCGCGTTCTTCTGGCGGCGCGCCACACGCGAAGGCGCAGTGGCGTGCCTGCTCTCCGGCACAGTGATTACCGTGGTCTGGGATTCGGTCAAGTCTGATTTCCCCAGGCTGATCAGCGAGCGCGACGCGATCTTTCCTGCGCTGATCGTGAGCGCCGTTGCATTGATCGTGGTCAGCTTGCTCACTCCGAAGCCGAATCGCGAGCAGATCGCCACGTTCTATGAATAGGCAAACCCAACTGGCGAGCGGCTCACAGCCGGCATCGCGCGAGAATCTGGCCTGCAGATTCACACAATCTTTACAGATGCGATCTAAAATTAAGGGATGAGATTTCTTACCTGTACCCTTGCGGTTCTGGTTCTTGTAGGCGCGGCGTTTGCCGCCGTCAAACCCGCAGAAAAAGCCACACTCATCTCGGTTACGCTCAGCGAAACCTCCAGTCCCGCTGACAAATATCCCGATGCACAGCCCGGGCGTGTAGCTTACGGGCCCGTGACCTACACCTACGAGTTCAAGGTTCGTCAGGGATGCATGGAGTACACCGGACTCTACGATTCCTACAACAGGAAATTTGCCGGAAGATTCCACCCTGGTGAAGACGTCGAGCTCCGCGCAACTAAACGCTTGCTCTATTTGACAATACATGGGCAAGAGACGCTGCGTATGTCCCTCGCTTCTCACCACCAGGTTGCCGACTGCACACCTGTCAAATAGCTGAGCACATTGTCGCGAAGGTCCAAAGGATCGGCTTGAGGGGTTCCGAAGCGTCCGGGATGCGTAGCGGCCGGAACCGCGAAAGAGTATTCCCCTCCCTGTGCGTAACATTTCTTAACCCCGGATATATTCGCTTTGGTCTCAGCTTTGTAGCCGATTTTTCCACACTGCACCGTTTTTATGGAATTGACCTGACCCTTGACGCGGTCTAGTCTCGTTGCTGCCAGCCGACAACTTGGCGTGAAGCACAGGATCTGGCAGAGTTCTTGCCAATTTTCTCCCCCCGATTTGCGAAAAAGAATAAGGGACTGCTAATTCAGAGCAGGTGATTCGCGGCTCGATTTTTGGATTAAAATACAACATATTGCGGTAGAGTCCGTGCTTATACAAGATAAAGACCTGTCGCTCGCATCTCAGGATCTATTGAGTAACGGTTTCTGAGGTCGCCAACGGACCGCAGTGTGAGTCGTGAACTTTTCTCGACTCACTTGCGCGCAATTTTTAAGGAGTCATTACGATGGCCGAAGTAACAGAAAAGCTTTCCGCCGACAGTCCTGCATCAGATACCGACGGCGTGCGCACAAATCCAGCGCAGCAGGATAAGCGTCAGGCGTCCGGCCTGGCTTTCAGTCGCTTCTTTACGCAGCCGGGCGTCTCGCCCTATGACAAGCTGACCTGGGAGCTCCGTACTGCCTCCATTACCGACAGCAAGGGAAACGTGATCTTCGAGCAGAAGGACGTTGAAGTTCCCAAGGAATGGTCGATGACGGCGACCAACATTGTCGCCAGTAAGTATCTGCACGGGCAGCTTGGTACGCCGCAGCGCGAGACTGGCGCACGCCAGCTGGTTTCGCGTGTTGCGGAAACGATTCGCGACTGGGGCCTCCGGGATGGCTATTTCCGCAGCAAGGAAGATGCAGCCGTTTTCCACGATGAGCTGGTGCATCTGCTGCTCAATCAGTACGCGGCGTTCAACTCACCGGTTTGGTTCAACGTCGGCAATGACCGCAGCGAGCCCAACTCCGATGCGCAGAACTGGCACTGGAATCCCGAATCGAAGCGCATTGAGTTCGGCGTCACCGGCTACAGCTACCCCCAGTGCTCGGCCTGCTTCATCAACAGCGTGCAGGATTCGCTCAATTCCATCTTGGACCTAGTCAAGACCGAGGGCATGCTGTTCAAGTGGGGCTCGGGCACGGGGACCAATCTCTCTCCTCTGCGCGGTTCAATGGAAAATCTCTCCGGGGGCGGAGTCGCTTCCGGGCCGTTGAGCTTCATGAAGGGCTTTGACGCCTTTGCCGGTGTCATCAAATCGGGCGGTAAGACGCGCCGCGCCGCCAAGATGGTGATTCTCAATATCGATCACCCGGACATCGTGGAGTTCATCGAGTGCAAGCAGAAGGAAGAAGCCAAGGCATTTGCTCTGGCGTCGGTCGGATATGATGCCAGCGGCCCGGACTCCGAGGCTTACAGCTCGATCTTCTTCCAGAACGCCAACAACTCCATTCGTGTAACCGATGAGTTCATGCAGGCGGTCGCTGATGATAAAGAGTTCTCGACCCTGTCCGTGCGGGACGGTGCTCCGGTGCGGAAGTACAAGGCGCGTGAACTGCTGAACAAGATTGCCAAGGCGACCTGGGAATGTGGCGATCCGGGAATGCAGTTCGACACCACCATCAACCGGTGGCACACTTCCAAAAATTCGGCGCGAATCAACGCATCGAATCCCTGCTCGGAATACATGTTCCTCGATGATTCGGCGTGCAATCTGGCTTCGCTGAACCTGATGAAGTTTTCCGACGCTGGTGTTTTCAATGTGGAAGCTTACAGGCACGCGGTCGAGATCATGATCACCGCGCAGGAAATCCTGGTGGATCACTCTGGATATCCGACGGAAGCCATCGCCAGCAACTCGCACGACTATCGCCCGCTGGGTCTGGGCTATGCCAACCTGGGTGCGCTGCTGATGGCGACCGGGCTGCCTTACGACTCCGATGCGGGCCGCGATTATGCTGCCTGCCTGACGGCCATCATGTGTGGTCAGGCCTACCTGCAGTCGTCGCGCATTGCCGAGCTTTGCCCCACGCTGCATTCGGCGACCGCATTGGCCGCAAAGGGGGAGCACGTCGACGGAGCCTGCCCCGGATACTTCCTGAATAGCGAACCGTTTCTTAAAGTAATCCGCATGCACCGCTCCTCGGTCGCGAAGATCAATAAGGCTAATGTCCCCGCGTCGCTGCTGGAAGCCTCTCAGAGGGCATGGGACGAAGCGCTGATCCAGGGCGAAAAGTTCGGTTACCGCAATGCACAGGTCACGGTATTGGCACCCACCGGCACCATTGGCTTCATGATGGATTGCGACACAACGGGCGTGGAGCCGGATCTGGCGCTAGTGAAGTTCAAGAAGCTGGTTGGCGGCGGCATGATGAAGATCGTCAACAACACGGTTCCGGAAGCGCTGTTCAAGCTCGGCTACTCCGCAGAGCAGGCCGACGCGATTGTCGGCTTCATCGACGAGCACGGAACCATCGAGGGTGCCCCCGACCTCAACCCCGAGCACCTGCCGGTCTTTGACTGCGCTTTCAAGCCGGCCAAGGGTACGCGCAACATTCATCCCATGGGGCATTTGAAGATGATGGCGGCCGTGCAGCCTTTCCTTTCCGGCGCCATCAGCAAGACCATCAACATGCCGCAGGAAGCCACGGTCGAAGATATTGCCCACGCATATCTGGAAGCCTGGAAACTGGGAATCAAGGCGGTCGCCATCTATCGTGACGGCTCCAAGCAGAATCAGGTCGTCACCACGAAGCGCGATATCCCAAAGAAGCCCGTGGAAGAGGAAGAAGATGTGGACGGGCCGCCCCGCGCGCGCCGCAACAAGCTTCCCTCCGAGCGCTTCTCGGTCACGCACAAATTCAAGGTGGGATCGCACGAGGGCTATTTGACCGTGGGCCTGTACAGAAATGGAAAGCCCGGCGAACTGTTCATCACCATGGCAAAGGAAGGCTCAACCGTCAGCGGTTTGATGGATAGCTTTGCCTGCGCGGTTTCCATCGCCTTGCAGCACGGAGTTCCGCTCCGCCTGCTTGTCAATAAGTTTGCGCACACTCGCTTTGAACCGAGCGGTTGGACGCAGAACCCCGACATCGGCTACGCGAACTCGATCATGGATTACATCTTCCGGTGGCTCGACCTGCGCTTCCTTACCGGCGAGCAGCAGACCCTGTTCGACGATCTTCGTCCGCGTAAGCACGATCAACTGCAAACCCCGGCCGCTGCGCCCGCACTCGCCGCCGCAAGCGCCCAGCCTTCGCTCTATGGATCGGTCTCATCGGCGGGCAGCAAAACCGGACACACCTCAGACGCGCTGAGCGAGGTGATAGATCTGGGCGACGCTCCAAGCTGTCATCTCTGCGGTGCCATTATGACTCGCAACGGCTCATGCTACCGCTGCCAGTCCTGCGGCTCCACGAGCGGATGCAGTTAGCAACTTTTTGTGGGAGACGTAACCGGGTACCCTGCCTCCGCCTTCTTTTTGGGGCGGAAGGTGGGGCGTGTAAATCTGTCCCATTAACCTTTCGGACGGCTATACACTTGGCACAGACACAAGTTTAGGGCAGAAGAGACGTGTTATTGAACGAGACACGTTATGAATAGGGTTGCTGAGTTCATGTTTCATTCATAACAAAGCCCGAAGCATTAAGCATCGGGCGAGTTCAAATTTTTAGGTTTCCGATCTCCCGCACGCGCAAAGTGCGAATTTATAGATCGGGGAGGTGCAGCATCCTAAAGGTGCGAGTTGTCCGCATTTCTCGACAGCGGCTTCTGGTTATCGTCAGCAACGGAACCCAGGAGATCACGATCGAGGTGCCAATATGACGGTCTGATTAACTGTCATTAATCCATTAACTACTCCGTCGAAGTAACGAGCTTCGGCGGAGCTTCTTTTATGGAGAGCGTCTGTTATGGAGAGCCCACGTAACTTTCCGTTTCATCCCCCACTATTCCTAGCAGGAAAGAACTTTCTTTACTCAAAATACCACTGTAAAGATTTTATTGACAGAGTTATTTGCATATCACGCAAATCTCATTACGATATCTCTCCTAAACCTCTCGACCATATCTCCTTGATCTGGCAAGAGTTATTAAGGTCTAACCTTTGTTCGTTCCGGCCTAATTTTGCGCCCCGCGCAATGCAAGTCTGCAATCTATGCAATCCGTTACAGCATTTCTGAATTTTCTGTTAGCCATTTCAGCTCAGCTTCAATTCATGCCGTCAACCTTCGGAACATCATCTATGACAAAGACATAGTTGGTTCTTTCGTTGAATGCAGGCTGCTCAGGTTCTATCTCCTTTCGAGCCTATCCTCCACAAACGCTCCATGCTCGTATCCCGAGGCTGCCACCAGCGCGGTCACTCCGCTTGCGGCGTAGATCATCGCAATCACCATGAGCTGATAGATGGCGGTGTACACCGGGTCGCTTCCTGTCAGCAGCATTCCGGCCGCAGGTGATCACCACCGTGTTTGAAAAGTTTGGATCCAACCGCTGAAAGTAGGGACCTGACGTTATTAGGACCTGACGTTAAAACGATTGAAAGTATGAAAATAAGGGAGACCAGTCGCTCTTTCTGATTTCAGGCAAGGTCTCCGGCACGCTTCCCTGAATCGCCCTCTTTCCGCGTCAATCTTCGCCACCAAGAGTCGTAATTGTCGGGTTGGTGGACCATACGTATCGATGTCTCTGTTTGCCCGTTAGGAAGCGGTGATCGCAAAAGCTGAAGCTGATGTCTTCTGGAAGTCTGGTCTATTGCCTCCACGACGAAAAGCCAGCGTTGATTCAGGTCCTCAGGCCTGAATCCGTCAGACACTATACTCGTGGACTCACCTCTTATCAGTTCTGTCATCCCGGACGAAGCTTTTTGAGCCTGGGTGGTTCGAGCAAGGATTGACCCGTTTGTGACGAATTTTTCAGCTACCTGCTGATGCCAGGCTTCCAAGAAGAGCGCCGCTCCTTGTCCTATGTTCCTGACCAAGAGAGTGGCTCGATACTTGGTAACCTTTGATTGCTGAAGTCCCGACTGGACTGCGTCGGGAGGGTCCATCTCGGTTGGGATGAACTTGATGTCACCCTTCGCAATAAGAATGGGCGTTATAGTGGCTCTCATAGTGGACTCTTGCAGTTGCATCATCTTCTCCGTGTAACGCGTATACAAGAAAAGTCCGATCAAAGCTAATATTCCTGCGAGCGCCGCAACAGCAGTCGCGTTTTGTCCGTACGTGAGCCAATGCCAAGGGTGAAAGATTTGATAGACGATTGTATGCATCAAGACCTCGATTGATGAGGATTACTACGTAACCGGCAGCACCCAGCCAAGTGTCTAGACCACTCTTTTTATCATCACGTCAGCGCGTGAATCCATTGGGCAGGAAACAATAATGTTAGCGCAGATACCTAGGAGAATAGGCGTGCTCCCGCACGGCCTCTGCCGCAAAACCCGGAATCCAGACAATCCCCAGCGAGCGCAACGAATTCAAATTCGAGATCAGTGCCGCGTCGGTAGCGTTCTTCGCACAGGGCAGAGCCGCCTCGGTCTGCTCGCGCCCGGTGCCAGCGCGACTTCCATGCGCCCTGTGTTGTTTTTTGGGGTATTTTTTGCAGCTTTTTGGGCTCATCTTCATCTCAATGAGCAAGTTACAGTCGAAGGCAAACAATCGAATTAGGTGAATCATGGAAAAGATCCGCAAGTCCGACGAAGAGTGGCGTAGCTCCCTCACTCCCGAGCAGTACCGTATTATGCGCGAGAAAGGTACCGAGCGCCCCTTTACGGGGCAATATGCGGAAACGACTACCCCTGGCGTATATCTTTGTGCAGCCTGTGGCCTGGAGCTTTTTCCGTCGGAAACCAAGTTCGAGTCCGGCTGCGGCTGGCCCAGTTTTTACCAGCCTCTCAGCCCGGAGCACATCGAGGAGCAGGAGGACCGCAGCCACAGCATGGTCCGCACCGAGGTCACCTGTTCCCGTTGCGGAGGCCACCTCGGACACGTCTTTCCCGACGGCCCCAGGCCAACAGGCTTGCGCTACTGCATCAACTCAGCTTCCCTCCGGCTGAATAAGAAGTGAGGGTCCGCTTTTCTCCCGCAAGGGGCTGGTCAAGGGCGAACCTGCCCGAATTTAGGGGGTTCCAGGCTGAAACCCGGTTGACGAATTGCGTTCCAGGACCGTAGTCTTAAACATCCCTTCCCGATTCGTAAAAAGGAGTTTATGGCAACTTCTACTGCATCGCATAATCGCGTACTCAACCCTGTCCTGAAGCAGCGCATCATGTCTGCCGATGAGGCTGCTGCCCTAATCCGCAATGGCGACAACATCGGCATGAGTGGATTCACCGGCTCCGGTTATCCCAAGGGCTTTCCCACTGCCCTCGCCAATCGCATCAACAGCCTCCGCGATAAGGGAGAGACCCTTCGCGTCAGTGTTCTCACCGGTGCCTCCACTGGTCCGGAACTTGATGGCGCCCTTGCGGCCGCCAACGGTATAGAGATTCGCCTCCCGTACCAGTCCGATGCTGAGGTCCGTAAACGCATTAACGCCGGCGAAATGGAATACGTCGACATGCACCTCAGCCATGTCTCGCAGTATCAGGAGTACGGATTCTTCGGCAAGATGGACGTTGCAGTTATCGAAGTAGCGGCGGTTTACGAGGACGGCCGTGCGATCCCTTCCACCTCGCTTGGCAACAACAGGGCCTGGCTCGAATGTGCCGACCGCGTCATCCTCGAGGTCAACTCCTGGACGCCGCTTGCTATTGAGGGCATGCATGACGTCTACTACGGCCTCGACATTCCGCCACGCCGCGAACCCATTCCACTCATTAGCGTCGGGCAACACATCGGAAGCCCCTATCTCAATATCCCCATTGAAAAGGTAGTTGGCGTCATCGAGTCCAGCGAACCTGATCGCAATAGCCCATTCAAGGCTCCCGACGAGGCATCCAAACAGATCGCCGGCCACATCCTCGAGTTCCTTGATTGGGAAGTGAAGAAGGGCCATCTGCCCCCCGATCTTCTTCCCCTCCAGTCCGGTGTGGGCAACATTGCCAATGCCGTGCTCTTCGGCCTCGAGCAGGGGAAGTTCAACAATCTCACGTCCTACACGGAAGTCATCCAGGACGGCATGATCAACCTCATCAAGTGCGGCAAGATGACTGCGGCCTCGGCGACCGCCTTCTCGCTCAGCCCTGAGATGATCGAGAGTGTCTTCGCTGATGTGAAGGAATTCCGCAAGCACATCGTGCTGCGCACTCAGGACATCTCAAACAATCCTGGCATCATTCGCCGCCTTGGTGTTATCTCCATGAACGGCATGATCGAGGCTGACATTTACGGCAACGTCAACTCCACGCACATCATGGGTTCCAGGATGATGAACGGCATCGGCGGCTCCGGCGACTTCGCCCGTAACGCTTTCCTGTCCATCTTCATGGCTCCCTCGCTTGCCTCCAAAGGGACCATCTCCACCATCGTTCCCATGGTCAGCCACGTTGACCATACGGAGCACGATGTGGAGGTTCTGGTCACCGAGAAGGGTCTTGCCGATCTTCGCGCTCTTTCGCCGAAGAAGCGCGCGCAGGTCATCATCGACAACTGCGCGCACGACGATGTCAAACCGGTTCTCCAGGACTACTTCGACCGGGCAAAGAAGACCGCGCCGGCGCTGCACACGCCGCATATTCTCAGCGAGGCGCACAGCTTCCACGAGCGCTACCTGAAGACCGGAAAGATGTTGCCGTAAAACTCCAGAAAAGCTGTCCAAAACAAAACCCCCAACTCAACGGGTCGGGGGTTTTGTTTTTTCCTAACACCCAATACTCTCATACGGCATTCCCCCTACTCGTCCCGCTCGAAAAGCAATACAATGTTGCTCTTGGAGAGACTCATGCCCTGCCTTAGCCGTGCAATACGATTGCTTGCTGTAATCGCGGTCTTCCTGACGTGCACATCCTGCAGTGATTTTTGGGTCTCGAACAACTCAATTGCCTCGCTCACCGTCACCCCCACCACCATGCTGTTGAAGAAGGGTGAGACTGCGAATTTCACTGCATCTACTACCACCGTTGGCGGAACCACGGCGGACGTAACCAGCACGGCGACCTGGTCCACCACTCCTGCTTCCTCCACCGTGGTCAGCGTCAGCTCCGGAGCAGTCACGGCAAACGCGGCGGGAACGGTCACCGTCAATGCGACCTCAGGGGGCGTGACCGGATCGGCAACCATTCTTGCCGCAGCCAGCAGCCTGCCGGGTACCATCAGCATCTCTTCCAACGCCAGTTCCACCACAGTGGTTCCGGGAGCCACATTCAAGGTCACTGCCAGCGGATTGGTCGATGGCACCAGCACGGATTTGTCCAGCTACGTGACCTGGACCAGCAGTTCTACCTCCGTCGCAACCGTGGACGCCAACGGAAACGTAACTGTGCTCGGCACTGCCAATGTCCTGTCCACTTTCACCATTACGGCTACAGCCAACCTGGCCAGCACTACCATCAGTGGCGACAGCTCAACTTTCACGGTGACTATCTAATTTCTGGGCTATTCCGAAAATGCAGGCGGGTAGCGTTGGCTTCCCGGCTCCTGATGTAAAATTCTCGGTTTTGGAGTCAAATTCGCGATCGGCCAAGAAATGCATAATGTCTGAGATCAGAAAAATCGGTATCTGCACTGGTGGAGGAGACTGTCCCGGTCTCAACGCAGTCATCCGCGCCGTGGTAAAAACAGCCATTCTCAAATACCGTTTTGAGGTCATCGGTATCCACGATGGCTTTGACGGTCTCATCTGGCCGGAAAAAAGTCATTCCTTGACCCTCGAAGATGTAAGCGGAATTCTGCCCCGTGGCGGCACCATCCTTGGTACCACGAATCGCGGCAACCCGTTCGCTTATTGCGTCAACGATTGTGAGCAGGAGAAAGTCCATGACTATTCTGACAAGGTCGTCCAGAACGCCAGAACCATGGGGCTCGACGCTCTAATCGTCGTCGGCGGTGATGGCACCCAAAAAATCGGTCTCGAGCTGGGCCAGAAGGGCCTTCCGGTCGTAGGCGTTCCAAAGACCATCGATAACGACCTTTCGGCCACCGACGTGACCTTCGGCTTTGATTCTGCTATCCACGTCGCCACCGATGCCATTGACCGCATCCACACCACTGCCGAAGCGCATCACCGCGTCATGATCGTGGAAGTGATGGGACGCGATGCGGGCTGGATTGCCCTTCACGCCGGGATTGCCGGTGGGGCGCACGTAGTTTTGATTCCGGAGATCCCCTTCACCATCGCTAGTGTCTGCTCCTTCATCAACCAGCGCCATATCTTCGGAAAGAAATTCACAATCATTTCCCTGGCCGAAGGCGTGAAGATTCCCGATGAGATACGCAGGGACTGTATCCAGCGCTATGGCTCGATTCCCAAGGAAATCAGCGTCGGCAGCCTGATCGGCGAAGCCATCGGGCAGTGTGCCAGGAAGGAAGTGCGCGTCACGGTTCTCGGCCATACTCAGCGCGGAGGATCGCCCTCACCTGCTGACCGGATACTCAGCACCCGCTTCGGCGTTGCCGTCGTCGACCTCATTGCCCAGCACGGCTTCTTGAAGATGGTGGCCCTCAGAGGCGACAAGGTCGTCTTCGTCGATATCGCCGACGCCATCGGAAAGGCGAAAGCCGTCGATCCCCAAGGCGAGCTGGTCAACGCCGCCCGCGCCATTGGAATCCACTTCGGAGAAGAGTAGCTTATTTTGCTTCGTTCGATTCGGAGAGCGGCGGGAAGAAAGCCCCAGAGTCAGAATTCCAACTCTGGGGCTCGGGTTTCTTGATCTTACAAGAGAACATCCAGCTAATCCCGAAGAGCCGGTCCCGGAGGATTGGTATTAGTGCGGATCGGGACTCGAAACGTTCGCCTCCGCAGGAGCCGGCTTGGATTGTTTATGGAACGCAATCAATGATGCCACCAGAACCAGCACCAGTACGGTCAGCATCGCCAATTCAACAACGAAGCGGTGAAAAACAGCATCGCTGGCCTCGGGGAGGTGCGCAGTTTCCGCGGTGATGACAAGTATTCTCCGGATGATCGCGATGAGCGCAACTACCATAAATGGTTCGGCAACCACCCTGTGTTCGCGAAATGAGACCTGAACCGTATACAGCAGCTCAACAAAAACGAGGATCAGCAGGACTTGATCGAGCAGCCCAATAAACTGTGCTCCCAGCGCATGGCTGAATGCGGCGGCGAAGAAGGTCTTGAATCCTGCGCCTAACAGCGAGAACGCAGAGATCGCCAGAAGAACACCAAGACCGACATAGACAAGATCTTCAACGACAGACAATATCCGAACAACCGTCTGACGCGCGAGCGGCATTTGCTGAGTCTCTCCCATGGGCTTCAAGAATACCTTACTGTGAGAACGACATTAGAAAAGAAACAGTTACTCGCGCAGTGCTTACCCAGGTAGTAAACGGCCTTAGCCAGCCCAGGCATTTTACTGATGTGCAACCCTACCCCGCTTAGTCATTAGCGACACGATAAACAGTTTCTCTGCTTGGGCGGCGTGGGTTATAGTGAAGATTCATTCAGAGGGAAGCCTTTGCGCCGCCTGAGACATTCTTTTCGCCCGCTCCCGATGCGTTTGTTCTTTCATCTTGCGATTCTGCTTGCGCTGGTCTTTGCCCTCTCGTGCAAGCACCGTGGTCCGGTCATGGGCGGCGAGACCATGTATGTCTCCGCTCCACAGGCTAGTCTTCGCGACCATGTTGCCGCCGTTTATAACCGTGTAGGCACTGTAAAGAACGGTGATCGCGTCGAGGTCCTGGAGCGCCAGAAGCGCTTTGTTCGGGTGCGTACAGCCCAGAAAGTAGAGGGCTGGATCGAGCTGCGCGCGCTTGTCCCCGAAGAGACTTTCGAGCAGTTCCAGCGCTTGGCCAAGGACAATCACAACACGTCAGTCGTGGCCCACGGCGCCACTCGGGTTGAGTTAAACATGCACGTCACTCCGGGGCGCGAAACCGAAACGCTTTATCAACTTCCTGAAAACACCAAGGTGGAGATGCTCAAGCGCGCCAGCACCGAGCGTGCCACTCCCGAAGAAATCGCCGCAAAGAAAAGGGCCTTTTTCGCCAAAGCGGTGGGCGAATCAGTCAAGCCAAGACCAAAGAGAAAGCCAGTTCCGCGTCCCGCGCCAGTACAAGCTCCCGCGCTCAACCCCGTTGCCCAAGAGGCTCCGGCCGCAACTCAGCCCACGACGCAATCGGCAGATCAGCCTGCAATGCCCTCCTCCAACCCTGCGCCTCAGCAAGAGCCTCAACCGAAGCCAATGGATGATTGGTGGCTCGTGCGAGATCAGCAGGGACACGTAGGCTGGGTGCTCGCTCGCATGGTCGATATCGATATTCCTCTTAAGGTCGCGCAGTATGCCGAGGGCCAGCGCATCCAGGGAGCGTTCGTGCTCAACACCGTGCAGGACGAGGAGAAGGGAGCGGTCCAGCAGTTCCTGGTGCTGCTGAACGCGAACAAAGACGGCATTCCCTACGACTTCAACCAGATCAGGGTCTTCGTTTGGAATTTGAAGAAGCATCGTTACGAGACCGCTTACCGCGAACACTACATAATGGGATATTTTCCGGCCAAGGTTTCCAACGAAGATTTCGGCCGGGAAGGATGGATGCCGGTCTTTACCATTCGCAAGCAGAACGTGGACGGCTCAATCACCGAGCGCAAGTATCGCCTGATCGGCAACGTAGTCCGGCAGGTGCTCGCCCCCGGCGAACAGCTGCCGCAAGCCGCGCATTCACCGGACGAGCCGAAGAAGGATGCCTCAGGGGAAAAGAATTCCGCACCGGGCAAGGCCAGTACACATCGCAAGAACAAGCGTTAAGGATCCGAACTGCTGAATCAATTCAAGATTCAGCAGTTCGTTTTTAGGGCAAACCATCCCCACAGGGCCAAATCGAATCCAACTGCTTAAAGGCGGAGGTGTGCGATATGGCCGAGAAGATTAAGAAGCTGGACCTCCAAAGGGATTACAAGAAATATTTGTACTTCATTGATGGTCAGGGAAATGTTTGCCATAAGCCGAAAAAGGGGGAAGGTGAATCCAAGATACTGATTGAGCACGCGGTAGAGCGCGAAAGTGGGTATCTCTACTTCATTGACAAGGAGGGCGATATATCGCGCTCACCTCGCGGCCAAAAGAAAAGAGCGGCATAATGCCCCTTCCGGATTGCAGGCCGTCCCCTGATGCACCATGAACAGTTCGGGCTGGGACATGTACGTCTTCCGCGATGGGAAGCGGACGGTAAGCGGGGCAGAGCTGGTTTCATCACTGCTCAGTGCGTTGGGCCGGTGGTTGATCGCTCCAGAGCAGGAGAAGGAGGATCGTGCGCTCGAGGCGCTGATCGCGGCCGGAGAACTTGAATGCGCGATGTTGGATGGCGGGAGCAATCGGCTCTCCAGCCTGCATGCCTGTAACGTGGCTTCGGAAATCACCGAGGTTCTCGCGCGTGCTCTCCTCACGGAGCAGAGAGACTTACTTTCATCCATAATTCAAAAAGCAGAGCATATTGCTCCGGCGGCAACTTACGAGGTTGCTGTGCAGGAGGGATTCGCCTATTATGCGCTGCATCCTCGCAAAATCGCTATGCTGCTTGATGAATTGGAAGTGCAGCGCCCGATGGCGGTAATAGGGATTCGCAGCATCGGTGTAACGCTGAGTGCGGTCGCCTGCGCCTCGCTTCGTCTGCGCGGTATCTTGTGCCGCCGGATCACCGTCCGTCCGACAGGACACCCCTATGATCGCAGTCTGGAGATCACGCCGGAGTTACGCGAGTGGATTGAAGGCTCGCGTGATGCCGGGTTTCTGATTGTGGACGAAGGGCCAGGCATCAGCGGATCTTCCTTTCTGGCCGTTGCCGAAGCGCTGGTCAAATGTGGCGTGCGGGAGCAGCGAATTCACATGATAGGAAGCCGCGCCGTTGAGCCTGCGGCCTTGCGCGCCCCGAACGCGGCCGAGCGGTGGACGCGGTATCACTTTCACGTTTTGCAGAATGCGCCGCTGCCTCCGGCGGGAGCAGGCGAAGGCTTTAAGGGAAACGGAAGGCTCTGGCGCGAGTACTTCCCGTGCGAAGAAAGCAGTATGCCCGCATCATGGACGTTGTTGGAGCGGGCCAAGTTCTTATCTGACGATGGTCTAAGCATTTTTAAGTTCGAGGGCTTTGGCCACTACGGCGAGGCAATCGGAGCAAGAGCGAAGTTGCTGGCGTCGTCGTTTTTTTCGCCACCTTATCTGGGCAATCACCGCGGCTTTGGACAATACGAGTTGGTCCCCGGGCGCTTGTTGACCTTGCGTGATCGCTCGCCTGAGTTACTGGAGCGAATGGCCGATTATGTTGCGTTGCGTTCCAATGCTTTTGCGAGCAAGATACCTCAAACTCCTGAACTTGAAAGGATGTTGCGCTGGAACTGGCAAGTCGAATTCGGCGAGGAACTCTCCATCAAAGAGACGCAGCTGCGCGCGGAGCGGGTGGCCGTGTGCGATGCGCGCATGATGCCGCACGACTGGCTATGCACCACTGGCGGAACGCTGCTGAAGCTGGACGCGGGCATCCACGGCGACGATCATTTCTTTCCTGGGCCGTGCGACGTGGCGTGGGACGTGGCGGGAGCGATCGTGGAATGGGAGATGAGGGGAGAGGAGCGCGACCGCTTCATTCGCGAGTACGAAGCGCGCTCGGGTGATGCAATTGCAAAAAGGCTTGCGCCCTACCTGCTGGCCTACTCGACCTTTCGCCTCGGCTGGTCAAAGATGGCTGCGCTGGCTATGCAAGGTCAGCCTGACGAGGCGCTGCTGGAGAGGGATTACCAGAGATATCGAGCTGTTGCGTTGCGGTTGCGCCACCAGCAAAACATTGAGCGCGGCCGGAGGTCCGCAGACCCGGATTCCTCTCTCCGTTCGGCGTGATTCCTTCTATTTTGAATAAAACTCCGAGATAGCTTTGACGACCTGCTGTTGCTCTGCTTCCATAAGTTCAGGGAAGATGGGCAGGGCAAGCACCTCGGCACACGCGCGCTCGGCTTCAGGAAAATCGCCGGGGCGGTAGCCTAGACCGGCAAAGCACTGTTGGAGATGGAGCGGAACAGGGTAGTAAATTTCGCAGCCGATCTTGTGCTCCTGCAGGAATTCGCGCAGTTGGTCGCGGCGATGAGCGCGGACCACATATTGATGGAAGATGTGCTTTGCCTCAGGCGCTGTGGCGGGCAGGGCCAGCGGACGCGACGCATCGACACTTGTCGATGTTCCACGGGCATTCGTCAGTCCAGCCTGCCGCAGGAGATGATCGTAAGCTGCAGCGAGCTCGCGGCGGCGCTGGTTCCACTGCTCTATGTAGCGCAGCTTTATACAGAGCACCGCTCCCTGGATGGCATCCATGCGGGCATTCCAGCCGATTTCCTCGTGGTAGTAGCGGCGGGCCGCGCCGTGGTTACGCAGGCGCTTCATGTGCTCACCAACGTCGAGATCCGTGGTAGTTGCAGCTCCGGCGTCGCCAAATGCGCTGAGGTTCTTGGTTGGATAGAAGCTAAAGGCTGCGCTGCGGCCAAAAGTTCCGGCGTGACGCCCTTTCCAGGTGGCTCCGAAAGCCTGAGCAGCATCTTCCACAATGACGATTTTGTGAGCGACGGCGATTGCCTCAAAGGCATCCGCATCCACACACTGACCGTAAAGATGTACGGGCATGATGCCTTTGAGATTTGCCGGATGTTGGTTCTCAATTGCCTGCTCGACCGCGTGTGGCGAGAGATTGAAAGTCGCCGGGTCGATATCCGCGAAAACGGGGCGGGCACCGCAACGCACGATGGAACTGGCCGATGCAAAGAAGGTAAAAGGCGTGGTGATGAAGCTGTCGCCCGCACTGACACCGGCCCCGGCGAGGGCAAGCCATAACGCATCCGTTCCCGAAGAGCAACCGACCGTGAAAGCAGCACCAATGAATGCTGAAGCTTCGCGCTCGAATGCAGCAACTTCCTCGCCCAACACCAATGACTGTGACTCGCAGACACGGTCTATGGCGGCACGCACCTGCTCACGAATGGTGGCATACTGGCGCTTAAGGTCGAGCATGGGAACGGGCGTAGCTTGTGCCGCGGAAGAAGGAATCGTCATGAAGGGGGTTCCACTCCGGAAGAGCCGGGCCAAGGCGATTCTAACATTCTCGCAATACGCGGTAGTGTAGGCAGTTTGTGAGTATCATCGCAGTATCTCGTGATATGAAGATCCAGAATGCTGGATGGTATTCCGTGAATGAGTTCTGCTCGATGAGGAGAGTTTGGCGACTGCAGACCAGAGCGTGATTGGAACGGTACGGGGCCAAAACCCGGCTGCGCGGCTGAAGATGACGATTCGAGGCGCGGTGCAGGGCGTGGGCTTTCGTCCGTTTGTCTATCGCCTGGCGGTGGAACTGGAACTGAATGGCTGGGTCAACAATACTGCCCGAGGCGTTTTTGTTGAAGTGGAGGGCGCGCGGGAAAAGCTCGATCAGTTTCTGTTGCGGGTGGAGCGAGAGAAGCCCGCAATTTCATTTATCCAAAGTTTGGAAAGCAGCTTCGTCGATCCAGTCGGTTATACCGGCTTCGAGATTCGCAGGAGCGAGGGCGGAGAGAAGACCGCGCTGGTGCTGCCGGACATTGCAATCTGCCCGGAGTGTCTGCGCGAAATTTTCGATCCGGCGAATCGGCGCTTCCGGTATCCGTTTACCAACTGCACCAACTGCGGGCCTCGCTACACGATCATCGAGTCGCTGCCTTATGACAGGCCGCGCACGACGATGAAGAGATTCACGATGTGCCCTGAGTGTGCGCGCGAGTATGGCGATCCTTCCAACCGCAGGTTTCACGCGCAGCCCAACGCATGTCCTGAATGCGGACCGCAACTGCAACTCTGGAGCATAGCGGGCGCGGTGCTGGCGTGGCGTGGTGCGGCGTTGGAAGAGGCCGCCGAAGCGATCCGACAGGGCAAGATTGTGGGCGTAAAGGGACTGGGTGGATTCCACCTGATGGCCGATGCGCGCAATGAAGAAGCGGTGCGAAGGCTGCGCGAACGCAAGCATCGCGAGGAGAAACCGCTGGCGCTGATGTATCCGGCAGTGGAAGATGTGCGGCAGGATTGCGAACTGACGCCGCTGGAAGAACGCTTGTTGCGATCGCCTGAGTCTCCGATTGTGCTCGTGAAGCGCAAGGAGTCCGGTTCGTCATCTCTCGCCCTTTCCGTCGCTCCGGGAAATCCAATGCTGGGCGTAATGCTCCCATACACGCCTCTGCATCATTTGCTGATGCGGGAGTTGGGCTTTGCAGTGATCGCAACGAGCGGGAACATTAGCGACGAGACTATCTGCACAGATGAGCTGGAGGCGCTCGACAGGCTGCGCGAAATTGCGGACGTGCTGCTGGTGCATGACCGCCCGATACTGCGTCATGTGGATGATTCAATTGTGCGCGTGATGGCCGGACGCGAGATGGTGATGCGCCGTGCCCGTGGCTTTGCACCATTGCCGGTACTGCTGGAAGAAGAAATGCCGACCGTGCTCGGCGTGGGCGCGCATCAGAAAAACACGGTCGCGCTCTCGGTGGGACGGCAGGTATTCGTGAGCCAGCACGTCGGCGATCTGGAAACGGTACAGGCGAACAAAGCGTTCGAGCGCGTTGTAGAGAGTCTTGAAAGCCTCTATGAACTGAAACCGGAAACGGTGGCTTGCGACCTTCATCCGAACTATGTTTCGACGGAGTTTGCGCTTCGGGTTTGCGCGAATCCTGTGCGGGTGCAGCATCACTATGCACACGTGCTGGCCTGCATGGCGGAGAATGAAGTGAAGGTTCCAGCGCTTGGCGTTGCCTGGGATGGCAGTGGTTGGGGGCCGGATGGGACGGTGTGGGGCGGCGAGTTTTTGAAGATCGATGAATATGGATACAGACGCGTTGCGCGGTTGAGCCCCATGCGGCTGGCGGGTAGCGAACGAGCAGTGCGCGAACCACGGCGCTGCGGATTAGCTGTGTTATTCGAGGCGCTGGGAGAAGAGATATTTGAGCGCGAGGAACTGAATCCGGTTCGCGCATTCTCCACGGCTGATCGGAAGATTGTTGCGGCTATGCTGAGACAAGGATTGAACAGTCCGTGGACTTCGAGCGCGGGGCGGCTCTTCGATGCGGTGGCTTCACTGATTGGATTGCGCCAGATTTCGCGGTACGAAGGACAGGCGGCTATGGAGTTGGAGTGGTTGGCCGCGAAGAGCACAGAGAGTAGCGCATATGAGTTCGGCATCACCAGTCCCGCCGATGATGCGGCTCCGGCAGAGTTAGACTGGGCTCCCACGGCGCGCGGAATTTTGGATGATATCGGGCGAAGGAAGAAGCCGGAATCGATAGCGCGTAAATTTCACAACACGCTGGTGGAGATGATTGCCCGCATCGTGAGCGAGCACGCGGGACTGCCCGTGGCGCTGAGCGGTGGATGCTTCCAGAACCGGCTGCTCACGGAATTGACGGTGGCGCGATTGCAGCGCGATGGCGTGAAGGTATATTGGCACCAGAGGGTTCCTCCGAACGATGGCGGCATCGCACTTGGACAGGTGGTAGCGGCGGCGCGGCAGTTGAGATTTGAAGAAAGCACGAGGAAGCAGAAATGTGTTTAGCAGTGCCGGGGAAGATTGTCAGCATCAGCGGCGAGGATTTGGAACGGCAAGCCCGCGTGGATTTTGGCGGAGTGGTGAAAGAAGTGAATCTGGCTTACGTGCCGGAGGCAAAGGTTGACGATTACGTGATGGTGCACGTGGGCTTCGCCATCAGTGTGGTGGACGAGGAAGAGGCGGAGAAGGTTTTCGGGTACCTGAAAGAGATGGGCGAACTCGGGGAACTGGCAGAACCGAAGCCGGACACGGGAGCGAAGCAGTGAAGTTTTCATCGGAGTATCGCGACGCAAAAGCCGCTCAAGGCTATACGCGGGAGATTCGACGGATCACTACGCGCCCGTGGACGATCATGGAGATCTGCGGCGGACAAACGCACGCGATTGTGAAGTTCGGGTTGGACGAGTTGCTGCCGAAAGAAATTGAACTGGTGCACGGGCCGGGCTGCCCGGTGTGCGTGACGCCACTGGAATTGATCGATAAGGCCGTGCAGATCGCACAGCGTTCGGAGGTAATCTTCTGTTCGTTCGGCGACATGCTGCGAGTTCCCGGAAGCGAGATTGACCTGTTCGGCATCAAGGCGCGCGGGGGAGATGTGCGAATCCTGTATTCGCCGCTGGATGCGTTGAAGATCGCGAAGGAAAACCCCACGAAGGAGATCGTGTTCTTCGCCGTTGGGTTTGAGACAACGGCTCCGGCGCATGCGATGGTTGTGTTTCAGGCGAAGCAGCAGGGAATCAGGAACTTCTCTATGCTGGTTTCGCACGTGCTTGTGCCGCCCGCGATGGAGGCGATCTTGAGCTCGGAGACCAACCGCGTGCAGGGTTTCCTGGCGGCTGGGCATGTGTGCGCCATCATGGGCTACGGAGAATATGTTCCAATCGCGGCCAGGTACAAGGTTCCCATCGTGGTGACCGGCTTCGAGCCGCTCGATATTCTTCAAGGCATTGCGATGTGTGTTGCGCAACTTGAAGAGGGGCGCTACGAGGTGGAGAACCAGTACACGCGGGCCGTTCCTGAGGGCGGCAACCGCCCGGCACAGCACTTCATAAAGGAAGTGTTTCAGGTGGTGAATCGCAAGTGGCGCGGCATTGGAGAAATCGGCGCGAGCGGGCTGAGCCTGCGTCCGGAGTACGCGGAATTTGATGCTGAGCTGCGCTTCAACCTGGGTGGATACACTGCGGAAGAAAGTCCGCTGTGCATCAGCGGCCTCATTATGCAGGGACAGAAGAAACCGCACGAGTGCTCTGCTTTTGGCGAACAGTGCACGCCAGAAAAGCCTCTGGGTGCGCCCATGGTCTCGAACGAAGGTGCTTGCGCCGCATATTACCGGTACCGTCGCGCCGAGTTCGCAAAGACAAGAAAGGCATAACCGATGAGCACCGCAAAAGACTTCAAGCTGAGCTGTCCGATGCCGATCACCGACTATCCGACGGTAACGCTGGCGCACGGTGGCGGCGGCAAGCTGATGCATCAACTGATCGAGAAAATGATCTTGCCGGCCTTCAACAGCCCGCTTCTGGAGACGCGGCATGACGGCGCGGTCTTTCAGTTGGGCAATGCAAGGCTGGCTTTTACAACCGATTCCTACGTTGTGAATCCGTTGTTTTTTCCGGGTGGCGACATCGGCTCGCTTGCAGTCAACGGCACGGTGAACGATCTCTCGATGTGCGGCGCTCGCCCCCTATATCTGAGCTGCGGTCTCATCCTGGAAGAAGGGCTTCCGATGGAAACGCTGTGGGCGGTGGTGCAGAGCCTGAAGCAAGCGGCTGAAATTGCGGGCGTGCAACTGGTAACGGGCGATACCAAGGTGGTCGACAGGGGCAAGGGCGACGGAGTGTTCATCAACACGGCAGGCGTTGGCATCATCGAGCACGGGCTGACGATTGCTCCTTCCAGCGTGAAGGATGGCGACGTTGTCCTGCTCAGCGGCGATATCGGCCGCCACGGCATTGCGATCATGGCCACGCGCGAGGGCCTGGAGTTTGAGTCGAAGATCGAAAGCGACTGCGCTCCGCTGAACACTGCGGTGCAGGCACTGATCTCCGGCAACATTGGAGTTCACTGCTTGCGCGACCTGACTCGCGGCGGGCTGGGTACGAGCCTTATTGAAATTGCGGAAAGTAGCGGGCTGCAGATCACGATTGACGAGATGAAGATTCCAGTGCGTGACGACGTGGCCGGTGCATGCGAGGTGCTGGGTTTCGATCCGCTGTATTTGGCAAACGAGGGCCGCATGGTCGTCTTTGTGCCGGAGAACGAAGCTGCACGCGCGCTGGAGTTGCTGCGTGCGGATAAGCATACGGCGGGTGCGGTGGAGATTGGCCGGGTTTCGGGGGAGCAAGGTGGCTTGGTGAAAATGAAGAGCCGCATTGGCACGACGCGAATCATCGACATGCTGAGCGGAGAGCAGTTGCCGCGAATCTGCTGAGTAAATCGCTGCCTGAGTTGCTCTGCTTGAAGTAGAAGAGCCGTATTAATTGTGGTTCGACCTAAAAAGCCGCGAAAAATCAGCCCCGAAGTGACAACAATACCGTCGGACGTGAGCGCCGTCACATCGCTCTGTGGTACCTGGGGCTAGACTCTGGGACAACTGGCAGATGGGGGTGGGGACTGTATCGCAGTCAAAAGGAGCTGCCATGTCCTGACACGAATTCCAGCTACGTTCCTTTGGTTTTTGGCCCCGCCGCTTACTAGCGGCGCTTGTACGCTTTTAAAGAAGAAGGATTGAGGAGCAAGCCATGCTACCTACATCAAAAGTAGTTTCGCCGCCCTCGGACGATAAGCGTTGGAAGATCGTTGATGGCCTGATGCGGCGTCACGGTCATGAACCATGTGCGCTGATCGAGGTGCTGCACAAGGTACAGGAGACTTTTGGTTTCCTCACTGAGGAAAGCCTCAGCTATGTGGCGGCCTCGCTGCGAGTCCCTTACAGCAAGGTGTTCGGCGTCGCTACGTTTTACCACTTCTTCACCATGAAACCACCCGGCAAGCATACCTGCGTTGTTTGTACCGGCACTGCGTGCTATATCAAGGGCGCGCCCACGTTGCTCAACGCAGTACAGGAAGTGGCCGGAATCAAGCAGGGCGAAACTACAAAGGACGGCAATCTTTCTCTGCTCACGGCGCGATGCCTTGGTTCCTGCGGGCTTGCACCTGCCGCAGTCTTTGACGGCCAGGTGTCCGGCAAGATGACTACTGAAAAAGTCAAAGAGCGCATCCACATGTACCTGGACAGCGAAGCTATGGCGATGGAGGCGCGGAAATGAATCAGGATGATCTAGCCAACATCGCGGTCCAAACCAAGCAGAACGATAGTCGCTACGACCATGTCATCAAGGTCTGTGTTGCCGCTGGCTGTCTTTCGGCCAATTCCGAACAGGTGAAAACGCAGCTGGAAAGCGAAGTCAAGCAGCGCGGACTTGAGGGCTGCTGCAAGGTAAAGGGAGTCGGCTGCATGGGGCTGTGCGCCGCAGGTCCCCTGGTTGCCAACGAAGGAAATGAAAAGATGTTCCAGTCGGTGACACCGGCCGACGCGGCAGCCATTATTGACGACGTGGTGGACCACAAACCTGCACCGTCTGCCATTGTGATGGACAGCAATCTTGACTTCTTCAAAAGGCAGAAAAAGATTGTTCTGGAAAACTCCGGTGAAATCGATCCCGAACGGATCGAGGACTACATCGCTGCCGACGGCTATGAGGCTCTGTTCCACGTCATTACGATGCTGAATCCGGCAGAGGTCATCGAGCAGATCACTAAAAGCGGTCTGCGCGGACGCGGCGGAGCTGGTTTTCCGACCGGACTGAAGTGGATCACCGTGGCGAAGGCGAGTGGCAATCGAAAATACGTTATTTGCAATGCCGATGAGGGAGATCCTGGCGCATTCATGGATCGCAGCGTGCTGGAAAGTGATCCTCACCGCGTGCTGGAAGGCATGGCGATTGCCGGTTATGCCGTTGGGGCAGAAAAGGGTTTCATTTACTGCCGAGCCGAATACCCGCTGGCTGTCAAGCGATTGAGAGTTGCGATTCGAGAGGCGGAGAACATTGGACTGCTCGGACTAAATATCGGCGATACACACTTCGATTTCAAGGTCGAGGTCAGGCTTGGCGCCGGGGCCTTTGTCTGTGGAGAAGAGACCGCCCTGATAGCCTCGATTGAAGGCGGGCGCGGCACTCCAAGGCCGCGTCCACCGTTCCCGGCGCAGCAAGGCTTGTGGGGCGATCCTACGCTGATTAACAACGTCGAAACCTTCGCGAACATTCCGCCTATCATCCGAAGAGGAGGCGAGTGGTTTGCTTCCATAGGGACAGAAAAGAGCAAGGGAACCAAGGTCTTTGCTCTCGCCGGGCGGGTCAAGAACACCGGGTTGATCGAAGTCCCAATGGGTGTCACGCTGCGCGAAATCATCTTCAAACTCGGTGGCGGAATCCCCGATGGTCGCCGTTTCAAAGCCGTGCAATCGGGCGGACCTTCGGGCGGATGCGTTCCTGAACAGTACCTCGACATCCCCGTGGACTACGACTCACTTGCCAGCGTCGGTTCCATCATGGGCTCGGGCGGCATGATCGTGATGGACGATACCTCCTGCATGGTCGATGTTGCCAGATTCTTCATGGATTTCTGCATGTCGGAGTCCTGCGGCAAGTGCGTACCCTGTCGCGTCGGCACCACGCAGATGCATAACATTCTGGACCGCATCACGAAGGGCAAAGCGGGGCCGAAAGACCTGGAGCTGCTTCAGCGTCTGACCGGCATGGTCAAGGCGGCCAGCCTTTGTGGATTGGGGCAAACCGCTCCCAACCCTACGCTGACCACTCTGCGTTATTTCATGGATGAGTATCGTGCACACATTGAAGAAGGGCGCTGTCCGGCTGGCGTCTGTCATCCGGCAAAGGCCGAGGCGGAGGTGAGCGCATGAACACCGAGAGCGGGGTTGATATCTGCACTCTGATCATCGAGAACCACGAGTGCGGCGGACGCTCCAATCAGACGATCCTCGAAGTGGCTGAGGAGAACGGAATTTTCATTCCGACTCTCTGCCGTCTCGCGGGCCTCAGCAACATCGGCGCCTGCCGCATGTGTCTCGTCGAGGTCAAGGGCAGTAACAAACTGATGCCAGCATGCGTGACCAAAATACAGGAAGGCATGGAAGTGACAGTGAACTCCGAGCGGCTTGCCGAATACCGCAAGCTCACACTGGAGATGCTGCTCAGCGAGCGCAATCACATCTGTTCCGTCTGCGTGGCGAACGGCCATTGCGATCTGCAATCGCTGGCGCAGAAGCTGGGTGTGAACCATATCACGATGCCCTATATTCATCCCCTCATGCCTGTCGATGCCTCGCACCCGCGTTTCATCGCCGACCATAACCGCTGCATTCTGTGCACGCGGTGCGTGCGCGTTTGTCAGGAGATTGAAGGCGCTCATACGTGGGATCTGATGAGCCGGGGAACCAAGGCTCTCGTCATCAGCGACATGAACAAGCCCTGGGGTGAAAGTGAAAGCTGCACTGGTTGTGGCAAGTGCGTTCAGGTTTGTCCCACGGGTGCGCTGAGCGAAAAAGGACAGGCCGCTGGCGAGATGCTCAAACGCCGTTCGTTCCTGCCTTATCTGAGCATGATGCGGGAGGTGGGCAAATGACGAAAGCGCGAGTGGCAACGGTTTGGCTGGACGGTTGCTCGGGCTGCCACATGTCTCTGCTGGACATGGACGAGCGGCTGATCCTGCTGGAAGAAAAGATTGACCTGGTTTACAGCCCACTGGTGGACGGCAAGGAGTTTCCTGAAAACGTGGACGTAGCTCTGGTGGAGGGCTCGATCAGCACCGAGGAAGATCTGCACAAGATCCGGCTTATCCGCAAGAATTCGAAGGTGCTGATTTCACTGGGCGATTGCGCGGTGACCGGCAACATTCCCTCGATGCGAACGGTATTCCCGCTGGAAAAGGTGCTGGAGCGCATTTACGACGAGAATGCAACGATCAACAAACAGATTCCGTCGAAGGTGGTGCCCAGGTTACTGGAGCGGATCGTACCGCTGCACGAGGTGGTGGACGTAGACGTCTATCTGCCCGGCTGCCCGCCTTCAGCCGAAAACATCTTTTTTGCGATCAGCGAACTGCTGGAAGGGCGCACGCCGGATTTGAGTTCGACCGCGCGCTTTGGAGCATAGCAGCCTTATGCCTACGATCACGATTGATCCCGTAACCCGAATTGAGGGACACGCCAAGATCACATTGCAACTGGACGAGCAGGGCGAGGTGCAGGACGCGCGTTTTCATGTGACACAGGTGCGCGGTTTTGAAAAGCTGTGCGAAGGGCGTCCATTCACCGAGATGCCCGCGCTGATGGCACGCATCTGCGGAATCTGTCCGACCAGCCACTTGCTGGCATCCAGCAAAGCCTGCGATGACATCATGGCTGTTCGTATTCCGGAGACGGCGGAGAAGCTGCGCCGTATCATGAATCTGGCACAGATCATTCAATCCCACGCGCTCAGCTTTTTCTACCTTTCCTCACCGGACTTTCTGCTGGGAATGGACGCGGATCCGGAAGAACGCAACATCATGGGCCTTGTGCGCAAGCATCCGCAGATGGCGCGCGATGGCATACAACTGCGCCAGTTTGGACAACGGGTACTGGAAACGCTGGGAGGAAAACGCATTCATCCCGGATGGATCGTTCCCGGAGGAGTAAGCCATCCGTTGCAGGCCGAGCAGCGTGATCAGATTCTTGCCATGATTCCAGAGGCGACCCGAATCACGCGCAACGCGTTGAGCTGGTTCAAAGGGCAGATCGAAAACTTCCGTACCGAAATACGGTCGTTTGCCAACTTCCCGTCTATGTTTCTGGCCATGGCGAATGACGCAAATCAGTTCTCTGCCTATACTGGCTGGCTGCGCTTCATCAACAGCAATCTGGAGATCGTGGCTGACCACATCACGGGCGCAGACTACCTGAATTACATTGGCGAATCCTGCAATGAAGATTCGTATTTGAAATCTACTTACTTTAAGCCTCTCGGATTGAAGCAGGGAGTGTACCGCGTAGGCCCGCTGGCGCGGCTGAATATGTGCCGTACGGCAGGCACGCCGATGGCCGACGAAGAGTTGGCAGAGTTCCGCGAGCTGGAGCGGCGTTCGGTGTGGAGCTCGTTCTACTATCATTACGCCCGGCTGATCGAAATCCTGTTTTCGATTGAACGCATGAACACGCTACTGAACGATCCGGAGATCTTGGGCAAGAACGTGCGCGCTCACGCCTCGCCAAATAAATACGAGGGCGTTGGAATTCTGGAAGCACCGCGCGGAACTCTGATTCACCATTACCACATAGATGAGAATGGCTTGATCAAGTCGGCGAATATGGTGATCGCAAGCGGGCACAACAACGAGGCGATGAATCATGGCGTGCTCCAGGTAGCCCGGCAATTTGTGAAGGGCAAAACGCTGCATCAGGGTATGTTGAATCGGGTGGAAGCCGTCATACGCTGTTTCGACCCATGCCTGAGCTGCTCAACCCATGCTGCCGGCATGATGCCGCTGGACATCCAGCTAATTGCTCCGGATGGTGAAGTGATTGACCGGCTGGTAAGGTAGCGGTCATGCCGCGGGTGCTGCTGATTGGATACGGAAACACCTTGTGCGGCGACGACGCGCTGGGGCCAGTGGCAATCGAACGGCTAAGCAAGATGGTGGCAGATGCTGAATTCATAGCCTGCCACCAACTTAGCCCGGAACTGGCCGAGCGGGTCGCAATCTGCGACTTGGCGGTGTTTGTCGACGCGACCTGCCAAGGTGAACCAGGCACCGTACGTGTAGAGCAACTTGTTCCAGTTGCGGTTGTTGGTTCAGCGATCTTTACGCATTATGTAAATCCTTCGACCGTGCTGGAGCTGGCAAAAACGCTCTATGGGCGGGCGCCACAGGCAATGCTGGTCACCGGCGCCGGCGCAAAGTTTCACAACAGCGAGGGATTGAGCGAAAAAGGCCGTGAGGCGCTGGATGAAATTTGCCGCATCGTACCGCAGCTGGTTCGGGATTTCGTTTTGACAACATAAAGGCAAAGATGAATGCTCTTGCTGAACGCGAGGCAGGTCTGCGCACGCATTTTTGTGCCGTAATCGACGGGCAGATGACCTGAAATCCGGTGCTCAGCTTCATACAGTTTCAGGCTCCCAAAAACAGTTTGGGTGTAAGCGCTCTTCGAGTCTGACGGCGGAGCGGTGGAACTGGTGAGTGGCGAGTTTGTATTGCAATAACTAGCCCGCACGTTTACTTTCAATATCTTTCGGGCATCGTATAGATTTCGACATTATGACGAGACTGTAATTGGCGAGCTGAGTACTTGTCAGAGTTTGGGCTTCTCCGTAGGATTTCGGCACACCGTTTATTGCTGACGATGCCACATGGCTAAAGTCCATGCGCCTGTGTCGCCGGAGAAAGTGAATCCGCTGACGATGTCTGTAAAAAAGACAATCCTCTGTGTCGATAACGAGCAGAGTCTCTCTATCCAGAAGGTTACATTTGAGACCCGGGGATACCGAGTGATGACCTGCAACACGGCGGAAGAAGCAGTGAAGGTCTTTGTCCGCAAGGGCGTCGACATTGTAGTGAGCAGCGCGGTCCTGCCAGATGCAACTGCCACGGAAATGGTGAAGCGCCTAAAAACGATTTCTCCGGAAATTCCAGTCGTTCTGCTGAGTCCCCATATGCGCGGCTTCCATACGGATGCGCCCGCCGATCTGCTGTTACGGAAGGCTTCGTCAGCTCCGGCGCAGCTACTGGAGCATATCAGGATTTTGCTGGCAAAACGCCGGGGACCCCGCCGCGCAGGGTCAAATGCTGTTTCCAAAAATCAAGCCTGTTAAGACGCTTACAGGGAAATCTGATCAGCTCTGCACTCCCCTTGGGCGACAAACGAGGGCAGGTTCCCGCTTGTCTCCTTTTGTGTCTGAGAGCGACTCGCGCGCGGCTCGTGTAAGATGGATTTATACCCATGGCAGCCATTATCCAAGTTGAGAATGTCGCGAAAACCTATCGCGTCGGCAAGGTAAACGTGCCGGCAGTACGAGGCGTATCCTTCGAAGTCGAGCGCGGGGAGTTTTTGAGTGTGGTGGGCCCTTCGGGTAGCGGTAAGTCCACGCTGTTTTATATCTTGGGCGGCTTGGCGCAGGCGGACTCCGGCAGGGTGCTGATTGATGGCACCGACTTTGCCAGCACCACGGACTCCGAGCGGACGCGCCTGAGGCGGCAGAAAATCGGCTTCGTTTTTCAGAAATTCAATCTTTTGCCGACTCTGACCGCGCGCAACAACATCGAAATCGCTCGCGACATTGCCGGCGCTGAAGCAAACCACGATGCTGAGCACTTTCACCACATCACCCAACTGCTCGGCATAGACAAGCGCCTGAACCACCTTCCGAGTGAATTGAGTGGAGGAGAACAACAGCGCGTGGCGTTGGCACGGGCACTCATCAACAAGCCTGCCATCGTGCTGGCAGACGAGCCAACGGGGAATCTTGACACGGAAAATTCGGCCATTGTGCTGGAGATGCTGCGCCGCTCCAATCAGGAGCTAGGCCAGACGATTCTGATGATTACTCACAACCCGGAAGCGGCTCAGTTTGGCGATCGCATTCTGCATTTCCGCGACGGCCAGGTGGTGACGCCAGAGCTGGATCCGCAGTGGTCCGGCGCGGCGCATTCAAAAGGAACAGAATCCAAAGTTCGGCAGCCTTGAGCGTTTGACAGAGCAGCGACGCTTTGTCTAAGATGAAGTTGTCGAGCGGGAGTAACTCAGTGGTAGAGTGCGACCTTGCCAAGGTCGAAGTCGCGGGTTCAAATCCCGTCTCCCGCTCCAGAATTTCTAAAGCCCTCGCCATTCGCGCGAGGGTTCGCCGTAAAAGAGGCTGTTCCCCACAGCCTGTTCGATGTTGGAGCCCTTCAACCGGGGCGCGGTAGCCAAGTGGTAAGGCAGAGGTCTGCAAAACCTCTATTCGCCAGTTCGATTCTGGCCCGCGCCTCCAAAATTTTAAGTAAGCTCACGCAAGTCCGAGCACTCCTCCAAACCTGCACGAATCGAGAGTTGTACAATGCGGTTATCATCAGCTTCACAGGAGAGCTATGGCTACCGCAGAAGAGCTAAGCGCAACTTATTCTTTCATCCGCCAATTGCTGTCCGACACTGTGCTGTCCCCGTATGGTGATAACGCATTGCCGCTCTTTGCTGTTGCATTACATTTGGGGGTGGAGGATGTCTCCACATTTGCTACCGATAGCTTGACCGACCATCCATCGGACAAGAAGGCCGACATAATATACATAAACGAGGCGGAGGGTGTCGCGTGTGTGGCGCAGGGGTACACAGGGAAGGATTGGGGGAAACAGGCAGCACCAGCAAACAAGGCAAGCGACCTGAACACTGCCACCGCTTGGCTCCTCCAGGCCCCGATCAATGAAGTGCCCGAAGTGATTCGTGCTCATGCCAAGCTGCTGAGAGATGGTCTCGAGAACAAGACGATCACGAAGGTCATCTTCGCATATGCCCATAACGCGCTTGAATCGAACAACGTCGATTCGGAATTGCAGGCTGTGCGGAATCTGCTTAATGGTCTGGAGTTGATCAAGGGCACCGAGGTGGAAGTTGTTGAACTCGGCCTTCGCCGCATCGAAGCGTTGTACCTGACGGCTCTTGGCTCTATCCAAGTTACAGACGAGTTCGACCTTCCAGCAAAGCAGCTCATATCGGAAAACGGTCCCGGTTGGAAAGCGTTCGTTCTCACACTGAACGGGGCGGTTTTACATCAGTGGTACGAGACTCACAAGAATGCGCTATTCAGCGCGAACCTGCGGGATTTCCTCGGGGCGCGCAAAGTCTCTGGCAATGTAAATAACCGCATCAAGGAAACCGCCGAAAAAGCACCCGGAGAGTTTTTCGTCCTGAACAATGGTATTACTGTTATCACGAAGAAAGCTGTGCCAGATGTAGCCTCTGAGTTGCTGCACATTCATGGTGTTTCTGTGGTGAACGGAGCACAAACGACAGGCGCAATTCATGCTGCGGGCGCGGACCACGCAAAGAATGTGTCCGTGCTAGCTCGGGTAATAACCGTCGATAATCCGACGATGATCCCTGTCATTGTTGCTGGGAACAACACTCAGAATTCAATTGTAGCGTGGGACCGGCGTAGCAATGATCCCGTCCAGATTCGCATGAAACAGGAGTTCCAGAGCTGTGGTGTCGATTATGTTCACCGGAGGGACAGCACAAGAAAGTCAGCCACTGCACTCTTTGCAGACCAGGTCGGACAGATGCTGTGTGCTTTTGGTGGGGACTTGCAGATCGCCATCCGCGCCAAAGCGGATATCTTCGAGTCTGACGTCACATACAACAAAGTCTTTCCCACTTCCCTAAGCATCGGACACGTCTTTGCAGTACAGACCTTGGGATGGGCGTACGATCGGGTAAAGAAAGATCTCAAGAGCAAATCAGATGCCGGTAACATGACGGATATTGAGCAGCGGCAACTTCGATTGTTGGATTACCCTGCCTCGAAGCAGTTCCTAGTGTGCATTGTAGGCACGCTACGAGAAGAAATCGCTGGCAGGAAGCTTTCGGAACCGAAGTCACTGGAGTTGAATACGGATTTTATAAGCACAGAAGGAAAGCAAGCTGTCGATGCCTGGGGCAAAGTATTAAAATCCATCTTACCAATAATGGTGCAAAACCTACCCGGTGAGGAATATCAGGTCGTGCGTTCAACCGAACACACGGAGACGGTGGCCAAGTCCACGAAAGGCGTAGTAGCAGGAGCCGAAGTGCTACAGACTAGTTTTGAAGACCTTCGTAAACTGCTGAAATTGGGGCAGCAATAATGCCAACGCGAGGTCATTCTACCGCTTAACGCAGGACCCAGCGTCGGCAAGCGCTGATTGCGCTTGCCAGGCAGGTTAGCGGCTGCATAGCTCGTCGAGGACAGTGCCGTCGGGAGCGACAAGCTGAATCTTCATGGCGATCTGTCCTGAAGCGTGGGTCGAGCAGCTGAAGCACGGATCGTAGGCGCGCACCACGGCGGAGACGCGGTTCAGCATGCCTTCCTGCAGTTTTGTGCCGTCGATGAAGTGTTCGCTTACCTGCTGAATGCTGTTGCCGATGGCGAGGTTGTTGTGTCCGGTGGCGACAATGAGATTGGCCCAGACGATTCCGCCGTCCTCGTTCACTTTGTAGTGGTGGATCAGCACTCCGCGCGGAGCCTCTATCATGCCTATGCCGTCCAGCGAGTTGACCCCTGCGATGGCGCGGACACGCGGGTTCAGGATCTGCGGGTCGTTCAGCAATTCACCGATTCGCTCCAGAGCGTAGAGCACTTCAATCAGCCGGGCGTAATGGAAGAGGAAAGAACTGTGGGCTGGATAGCCGAAGCGCTGGCGGAATTCCGTCAGTTCGGCATCGGCCTTTGGCGTTCCGCAGCGGTCGGCTACGTTCAGGCGTGCCAAGGCACCGACGCGGTAGATGCCCTGCGGATATCCGATTGGCTTGTAATAAGGTGCCTTCAGGTAGGATTCGCGCAGCGAAGCCTCCCCTATGTAGTCACTATATTCTTCGGCCGCGATACCCTCCTTCACGACTGCACCCTCGGCGTTGCGAAAACGCAAGGTGCCGTCGTAGATTTGCAGGCTGCCCTTGCGGTCGACGGTTCCGGCGTACATGGTCGGAGCGGTGCCGAAATTGTCGATTTCTTCCTGGAAGGACGCGATGGCCGATTTGAAGAAGTTGAGCGCCTGTTGTGTGCTGGCCACTGCGCCCGGCAATTCCGAGAGAAGCCGCTCGCGGAGTTGGGGCTGCATGGGCGCATTCACGCCGCCAGGCACCACCCAGGAGGGGTGAACACGCTCCTGTGCCAATCCTTCGATGATTTGCAGACCGAATTTCCGCAGCTCGATGCCCATGCGGGCCAGCTCGGGATGCTTTTCGATCACGCCAATGACGTTGCGCTTTGCGGGATCGGAATCCATGCCCAGCAGCAAATCGGGCGACGACAGGTAGAAGAAGCTTAGCGCGTGAGACTGCACGAACTGAGCACAGTGCAACATCTCCCGAAGTTTGTGCGCCGCCGTCGGAATCTTCACGGCCAGAATGGCGTCGCAAGCCTTGGCGGATGCCAGCAGATGGCTCACCGGGCAAATGCCGCATATCCGGGAGGTGATGCCAGGCATTTCATAGAAGGGGCGTCCCTCGGTGAACTTCTCGAAACCACGTAACTGAGTGATGTGGAGCTGTGTGCTGGTGACGCGTCCTTCATCGTTCAGATGGATCGAGATCTTCGCGTGGCCTTCGATCCGGCTTACATGGTTGATCGTAAGTTGCTTCATTGGACGCTCCTCATCCAAACTTCGGATTCGGGTTTGCCTCGGGCTTGCGGCCCGCCAGCAGATCGGTTACCACGCTCAAAATCGCCTTGGCCGACGGAGGACAACCCGGTACCCAGACATCGACCTTGACGAACTCGTGCACCGGCCGAGCATGCTTCATCAATGGAGGCACGCCCTCGGTCGGAATCACTTTTCCCTCGTCGGCTCCCTCGACATAGACGCGCTGCAGGAGTTTGTTGACCGGGATGGGATTCCGCATGGAGGGAACATTGCTGGTGACTGCGCAATCGCCCAGCGAGACCAGCACGTTTGTGCGCAGCCGGATCTCCTGGATCTTGTGCAGGTCTTCCATCGAACTGACGGCTCCCTCGACGAGCGTTACGTCTACGCCATCGGGAAACTCCTGCGCGTCGACCAGAGGCCCGTAGACGAGATCCACCTTGCCGGCGAGTGAAATAATCGCAGCGTCCATGTCCAGGAGCGACATGTGGCAACCTGAGCACCCATCAAGCCAAACAGTGGCCAGTTTTACCTTTCTCATCACTGACCTCCTTTGCGGTGTGCCAGCCCGCTGATGTTGTCGTTCTGCTTGACCATCTCTTCCACCGCCCAGCCCTTTTCAGCGAGCGCGCCCGTGGGACACACCTGGACGCACTTACCGCAGTTGGTGCAGTCGGTTACCTGCCCCCAAGGCTGGTTCAGACCGCTGGTCAGACGGGAGCTGATGCCACGCTCGGTGATTTCCCAGACGTGGGCGCCCTCCACTTCCGCACAGACCCGCACGCATCGCGTACACAGGATGCAGCGGTTGTGATCGAGTACAAAGCGTTTGTGGGAGAGGTCAACTGGAAGATTCGGGTAGTTGTACCAGTGCCGCATGTTGGTGATACCCAGCGAGGTGGCCAGGTTCTGAAGCTCACAGTGACCGTTGGATACGCATACGGCGCACACATGGTTGCGTTCAACGAAAAGAAGCTCCAGCGCGATGCGGCGGTACTGCGTCAATTTCGGCGAAGTTGTCGTGACCGACATTCCATCCTGCACCGGAGTGGTGCACGCCGGCAACAGCTTGTCGGTACCGGCGACTTCGACGATGCAGAGACGGCATGCGCCGACCGCGCTCAGTCCTTCGAAGTAGCAGAGGGTCGGAATGTACTTGCCAGCCTGCTTCGCAGCTTCGAGGATCGTCTGGCCCTGCAGAGCGCTCACCAACTCACCATCGATTCGGATTGATATAGTCTGTGGCAAGACTCAGCTCCTTCCTCTAGCTCGCACTCACGTTGGTTTTCACATCGCAACGAAGGCAGCGGCATGATTCCTCGTGTGCTTCCTTGGGAGTGATGCCGGTAACCACCTCTTCATTGGAACGCGAGCGAAGCATCAGTTCGATCAGGTGTCCATTGTGACGACGGCTTCCGCTGGGCTCGGCAGGTGGCTGTTGACTGTAGGTGAATTCGGGGAAGAGACGGTCCCATCGCTTTTCTCCCATGAGCCGCTCGTCGATGTTGCGGGCGGCCTGCTTGCCGAAGCCCATCGCGTTCGACACGTTAGAGCCTCCGGTAATGACGTCACCGCCGGCGTAAAAGTATGGGCGGCTGGTTTCCAGGGTAAAGCGGTTGACGATGAGCGTGCCTTCTTCCTTAAGCTCCAGACCGGAAGCCTTGCAGAAGTCCAGATCGAAGGTTTCGCCCACAGCCAGCACTACCGTGTCGCACTCGTAACGCTGAATTTCGCCGGTGGTAACCGGTTTTCTGCGCCCTGACTTGTCGAATTCCCCGAGGCGAGTCTTTTCGATTTCGATGGCACGGACAGCGCCATCCTGGTCACCAATGATGCGATGGGGCAAAGCCTGGAAGACGATCCGCGCTCCTTCCTCTTCCGCCGCCAATGTTTCTTCTTCGATGGCAGGCATGTCACTGCGGTCGCGACGGTAGTAAATCGTTACTTCGGCACCGGCGCGCAGCGCTGAACGGGCCGAATCGATGGCGGCGTTGCCACCGCCGATAACGGCAACCTTGGGGCCGATCGGCGCGGGGATCCCGCGGGACATTTTCTCAAGCAGGCCCAGCGCGCTGTGAACGCCCTTCAACTCGGTTCCGGGCAGGTACAGCCAGGAGTCCTTCCAAGTGCCGATGGAGATGAAAACAGCGTCGAAGCGATCGGCCAATTCGTTCAATGGCAGGTCGATTCCGACCTTGGTGTTGAATACGAAATTCACGCCGAGGCGCTCGATGAGTTCGATTTCACGGCGCAGAACCGCCTTGGGCAGACGGTATTCCGGGATTGCGAAACGCAGCATTCCACCGGCTTCCGGCTTTTCGTCGAAGGCCGTGACGTCGTGCCCCAGCAGTGCAAGATAGAAGGCCGCTGTCAGCCCAGTCGGGCCAGCGCCAGCCACGGCTACCTTGCGGCCGGTCGGTTCCAGCTTACGTGCGATGATCCGCTTGACAATGCTTTCAAAGTTGTTCGAAGCGAAGACCGTATCCGCTATGAGGCGATGGACATCGCGAATGTTGACCGGCTCGTCCAGAGTCTGACGTCGGCACCGCATGGTGCAGGGATGCTGGCATACACGTCCGGTAGAGCCCGGTAGAGGATTGTCTAGGATCACCGAGAGGAACGCGTCCTCAATCTGGTTTTCCTGGTAAAGCTGCAGGAAGCGCGGAATGTTCATGCGTAGCGGACAACTGTTCTCGCACGGCGAGAGCGCCAAGTCCTGACACACTCCGGCTTCGCAGTGACGCGCCAGCAGGTGGTCCTCGAACTCCGTGCGGAAGTGCCGCATGGCGGTCAGCACGGGATTCGGAGCAGTCTGTCCTAGGCCGCACAGCGAGCAGTCGCGGATCATTCGCGCCAGTTCATCCAGATGCTCGAGGCGATCCCTCATGCCGGGAATACCTTTTGTAATCCCGGTCAGAATCCGCAGGCACTTGTCCAAACCTACCCGGCAGGGAACGCACTTGCCGCATGATTCCGAATGCGTGAATTCGATGAAGAAGCGCGCAACATCGACCATGCAGTTGTCTTCATCCATGACGACCATGCCGCCGGAACCCATGATCGCCCCGAGCTGTTGCAGTGTCTCGTAATCGACCGGAGTATCGAACATCTCCCTCGGGATGCAGCCGCCCGAGGGGCCTCCGGTCTGAACCGCTTTGATCGCCCGGCCGGGAGTACTACCGCCTTCGCCGACGTCGTAGATGAATGTTTTTAACGGGGTACCGAACGGCATCTCTACCAGTCCGGTGTTGTGCACCTTTCCAACCAGCGAGAAAACCTTGGTTCCGGAGCTCTTGGTGCTCCCGGTCTCGCTGAACCATGCGGGACCCTTGCTTACAATTGGAGCAATGTTGAACCAGGTTTCGACGTTGTTAATGTTGGTGGGCTTGCCCCAGAGTCCCTTTTGCGCCGGGAACGGAGGACGCGGACGGGGCCTGCCGGCCTGGCCTTCCAGCGAGGCGATCAGCGCGGTCTCTTCGCCGCAGACAAACGCCCCGGCACCTTCGACGACTTCGATGTCGAACTTGAAGCCGCGGCCGAGAACGTTGTTTCCCAGTAGGCCGTACTCACGGGCGTTCTGGATTGCCCGTCGCAGACGGTGCACGGCCAGCGGATACTCGGCACGAATGTAGATGATACCTTGCGAGGCTCCCATTGCGTAGGCGCCGATAATCATGCCCTCGAGCAGCGAATGCGGATCGCCCTCGATCTCGTTGCGGTTCATGTATGCGCCCGGGTCGCCCTCGTCCGCGTTGCAGATGATGTACTTCGGGTCAGTCTTTGATTTGGCCAGAAAGTCCCACTTGTTTCCGGTGAGGAAGCCTGCGCCGCCGCGGCCACGAAGCTTCGAGGCCTTGACCTGCTCGACCACGAAATCAGGCCGACCGTCGATGAGCACGTTGTAGAGTGTCTGGTAGCCGCCGATCCCGATGTATTCTTCGATGTCGTCGGGGTTGATTAGTCCGCAGTTCCGCAGAACGATTTTCTTCTGCCCTTTGAAGAACGCCACCTCAGTCCACGAAGGCACTTCCGGATATCCACGACCGTACTTCACAGTGGAAGTGATGTGGTCCCATTCCTCCAGCTTGCAGTAGACAAGTTCGGGAGTAATTCTCCCGCTGGAAATGTCTTGCAGCAGGCGGGCGACATCGTCGATCTGGACGCGGCGCAAGACCAGAAGCGGCTCGCCAGGCAGGCGGATGTTTACCATTGGTTCCTGAAAACAGGCTCCAAAACAACCCACACTCACCAGCTTCACATCCATGCCGGTTCGCCCGATCAGATCGGCGAATGCGTGATATATGCCTTCGGCTCCGTTGCCGCGGCCGCACGTTCCCATGCCGATTGCAACCCGCGGAACCGGTGGTAAGAGCTTGGCAAGTCCCGCTTCCCGAACGGCGTTGAAAGCTCCGATATCCTGAATTGGAGGCATTACTTACTCTCTCGTTCCAGCTCTCTTACCTGCCGTTGCAGCGTATGTTCGTTCACGTGGCTGCAAATTTTGTGGTTGATTTCGACTACAGGAGCCAGAGCGCATTGTCCAAAACACGCGACGGTGCGAACCGTGAAGCGCTGGTCCTCTGTTGTGAGCACCAGCTTGTCGGAGTCAGTGGCTTCGTCCGATTCGTCTTCTCGTCCGAAGCCCAGCTCGAGGCGCAATGTTTCCAGCAGATTGCGGGACCCACGGGTGTGGCAGGCAGTTCCACGGCATACACAGATGGTGTTCTCGCCCTGCGGCTGCAGATTGAACAGCGCATAGAATGTCGCAACACTGTAAACAATTGACGGCGGGATTCCTGTCCTGGCGGCGATGTATCGCAGCGTTTCCATGGGAAGGTATTTGCGAGGATGGTGTTCCTGGACGGCTTCCAGAATGCCCAGCAGCGCCCCTGGGCGGTCGCTCTGGCTTGCAATCACCTGATTGATGAACGCTCGTTCGCTCGCGTCAGGGTTCTCTTGAAGGGTAGTCTGCATGTCACTCCCCTTTTCTAAAATGCCAGCGGCGAGCTGAGTGCAGACGAGTCAGCTACTCAGTCATACCGTTCTTTTTTCACCGTCTCGTACGAGACGCCCTTTCAGCAGTTGTTCCATTTTGAAACCAAGCTTTGCGGCAAATCATACACCCAAACGCTTTTTCCCCGTTCCTTTTTTCGACCTTATCAATGTTACCCGAGGGGCTTCAAAACCCCGGATTGAGGAGCAACCTGCTTGTAGCCCGGCGGTGCTGGAGCAGGCAGTGAACTCCGCCGTTCATCACATCTGGCTGTGACGGCCATGAAATTCACTTGCACTCTGGTTTGCAGTCTGATTACTATCAAGGCTCCCTTACAGTTCAGCTATGTGTCTGTTCGAGAGAAACAGCTAAAAAATGAATATTGGCGAAACTATCCGTAATTTCAGGTTGCAGAAGGGTATGTCACAGGGTGACATAGAAAAACGTACCGGGCTCCTGCGCTGCTACCTTTCACGCGTTGAGAACGGTCACACTCTTCCTTCGCTGGATACGCTGGCGAAGATCGCCAGCTCGCTGGAGATACCGCTCGGCCAATTCTTTGCCGAAAATCCAGCGGACAATGGCAACAACGGCGCAACTCTGCCCCAGCTTAGCGACGAAGAAGTACGTTTTTTTTCTCAGATTCGGCGCTACTCGGGCAGCCTGAACGACAGTGATCGCAAGCTGGTGCTCGCCATGGTTAAGAAGATGGCGGTTTCTGCAGGCAAGTAAACAAGCGTCAGGAATCGGAAATCAGGCTGCGGTGGGACTCTCGGTGAGAGCGATGACTGCCAACTCCAGGCGGTCCCGGGCACCCGTTTTATTGAAAATACTCTGCAGATGACGTTTAACCGTGTTCTCACTGATTGCCAGTTGGAGGGCAATGTCCTTGTTCTTCATTCCTCGCGCTACCAGAAAAGCAATCTGTTTTTCGCGTTGGCTGAGCCTATGCAAACTGGTAGCCCGTTCATGCTGGGTTTCCGCAGACATGGCCGTGAGTACCCCCTGCGCCACGTCGTCACTGAACGCCAACTCGCCATCGGCCACGGTTCGAATCGCTGCGAACAGCTTTTCCGGCGTTTCACCCTTCAGCACCAGTCCGCGCGCGCCCAGTCGAACCACCTGCACGTAGTCGGTCTGGCTCTCCGAGGCCGTTAACACCACGCTGGCGACCTTTGCGCCTGAACGGTCGAGCTGACGCAGTACCTCAAACCCATCGGTTACGGGCATGAAGAGATCCAGCACCAGGACGTCGGGATTCACTTTTTCCACCAGTTCCAGAGCTTCCGCCCCATTACCCGCCACGCCCACGACCTCGAAATCGCGATACGAGGCTAACAGCGCACTCAGAGACTCACGCAAGACGGCGTGGTCATCGGCGATGGCAATACGAATTTTTTCACCCTGAAACATAGGTAATTAGATGCGAGTTAAGGCCCTGGGGCGCATGACTCTGAAAACAAATTTGTTCCGGCCGCGGCGGTCTTCCGGGCGATCACTGCGGGCTCTTGGCCGGACCTTCGAAAAGGAGGCTAACGGGGCGGCGTGTGCTATAGTTCGGTTCTCGTTTATTTTATGCCTGTTATCGCGAGTGCCTGTGAACGTCGATGAAGAATTAGCGTTGCTGGAAGACTCTTTCCGCCGCTTAAAGATTGAATTCGATATTTATTTTGCCGGAGGCTCCAAGAAACCGCCGGTGGACGCCGAGTCTCGCGTTCAGAACCTGATTCGCAGGAATACGGAGAATTCCCGCCTTAACTTCTCCCAACGCTTTCGCCTTAATTCCGTGGCGCAGAAGTATGCGGTCTTCAGTGACCTGTGGCGCCGGAAAACCAGGATCAAGGATGAGGGCTATCGTCGCCCACAGGACCTGCTGCTTGGGGTCGGTGGTTTTGGCCACCTTGATGCGCCGGCGCCGCAGGTCTCGGTGGAAGATCGTGAGCCAGAAAGTTTCTTTGTCTTTACCAATGACGCTATAGAGGTTGTTGCGCTTTATGAAGCCGTGCTGCGGGCCCGCGAAGCTGCCGGGCAGCCACTTGGCGCATTTGATTCCTTTGCAGCGTTTGTGCAACTCAAGTCCAATGAGATACGCACGCAGTTCAAATGCGAAGCCGTCGAGTACACTGTAATGGTGAAGGACGGTAAGGTGCGGCTCAAGGCGCGCGCCCGTAAAGACATCTAGTCCAGCGCCGTTCCTGCCAAGCCGGACCGAAGAACTCACCGGAAACTTTTGCCGTATTCGGGCGAACTGCGCCTGTGCGGCCTATCCCTCTCGGACATTTCCAGAGGTCTCATCGTTTAGCGAGGAAATCATGGCGAAGATAGAACGTGCCATCCTGAGTGTGACTGACAAAACAGGACTGGTCGAATTTGCGCGGCGGCTTGCCGCACTGGGCGTGGAGCTTATCTCCACAGGCGGTACGTCACGCGTGCTGCGCGATGCGGGGCTGAAGGTGCGCGACATCAGCGACCTCACAGGGTTCCCGGAGATGCTTGATGGGCGCGTCAAAACCCTGCATCCCAAAGTGCACGGAGGCATCCTGCACGTACGCTCCAATCCTGCACACGTGGCCGCAGTCAAGGAGCACGGCATTCAGGCTGTCGACATGCTGGTCGTGAATCTGTATGCCTTTGAAAAGACTGCAAGCAAGCCGGATGTTCATTTCGAAGAGATCATCGAGAACATCGACATCGGCGGACCTTCGATGGTTCGCTCGGCCGCGAAGAATTTTCAGGACGTTGCAATTGTGACATCGGTTGCCGATTACGAAGCCATCGCCTCCGAGATGGAGCAGCACGCGGGCGAACTTTCACTCAAGACAAAATGGGGCCTTGCCCAGAAGGCCTTTGCCACCACCGCCGCCTACGATTCGGCGATTGCCAACGCACTGGCCGAAATCACGGTGGACGACGCATCCCAGTTCGACATCAGCCAAGTTGGAAAAAACGCCAAGTTTCCCGAGACCATGCGCCTCCAATTTCATAAGGCTTGCGACCTGCGTTATGGTGAGAACCCGCATCAGAAGGCCGCACTCTACTCGGATGGCAGCGGCAAGGGAGTCGCGAACGGGAAGCAGCTCCAGGGCAAGGATCTCAGCTACAACAACATTGTCGATCTTCAGGCCGCATGGGACCTGGCGCAGGAGTTCACCGAGCCGGTTTGCGCCATCATCAAGCACACCAACCCTTGCGGTACAGCCACAGGCAAAACGCTGAAGGAAGCCTACGTGCGCGCACTGGAGTGCGATCCTGTTTCCGCTTTTGGCGGCGTCATTGGCGTTAACTGCGTTGTGGACGGCGAAACAGCTGCGGAGATGGCCAAACTCTTCGTGGAAGCCATCGCCGCCCCCGGATTCACGGCGGAAGCCCGCGAGGCCTTTGCCAAAAAGAAAAATCTTCGCCTTGTCGAGATCGCCGAATTCAAGCAGAAATGGGTGCTGAAGAATGTTTCCGGTGGCGTGCTTGTGCAGGACAACGACGTCTGTCCGATTACCGAAGCCGACCTCAAAGTGGTCAGCAAGCGCCAGCCTACCGCCGAGGAGATTCGCGCGCTGCTCTTTGCCTGGAAGGTCTGCAAGCACGTTAAATCGAACGCGATTCTTTACGCCCGCGATGGCCAGAGCGTCGGCGTGGGGGCCGGACAGATGAGCCGGGTTGACTCGGCCCGCATCGGTGCGGAGAAGGCCGTCCTGCCGCTGGCGGGAACGGTTGCCGCCAGCGACGCGTTCTTCCCCTTCCCCGATGGCGTCGAGGTAATCGCCAAGGCCGGAGCCACGGCCATCATTCAGCCCGGCGGTTCGGTGCGCGACCCGGAAGTCATTGAAGCTGCTGACCGGCTGGGTCTGGCGATGGTGCTGACCGGCGTGAGACACTTCCGGCACTAGGGTCTCGGAGCAGCAACGCTGAGTTCTGTCGGAGGCTGGAGCTTGTTACATGGAAGCGCCAGCCTTCATAGCTCGGTGAGGCGAAGCACATCGGTTGGACCGAGATAGCCCTTGCGACGGAACCAGTCGGTCATGCGTTCATTGAGCAGATCGATAGGTACGCGCTTTCCGATTTCGATCAGGCCATCGGCGACGGGCAGGGTGTCGTCAAAGATCGGATCGTTGGTGAAGTTGCGCATGGCGAAATTGTCGAGCCATTTGATCGGCGTAGCGGTGAGCGTTCCGGCGTTATCGTACTCCACGCGAATCTTGCGGGCGAACATGGGAGCAGTATAGACGTTTGAAGACGGGGCGGCGAGGGATGAAAGTTATACCCAAACCTTACCGCCCCAAACGATCGTTACCGGAGATAAACCTTCTTCATCTTTCGGCCTACGCGGATGACTCTTTCCGCGGGAATCGACACTTGCAAATAGAGTTCCTTGTAGCTCTCGCCATCGATTTTTAGCGAGCCGGCCTTAATTTTGCGCTGGGCATCGCTGTTGGAATCGGCGAGTCCGGCGTTTGCGATTACCTTGCCGAGATTGATGTTCACGATACCGTCGCTCAGGGTGCCAACCGTGGCAGCCTCAATCTCAACGACTTCGAGATTCTCCGGCACCTCATCCTTCTGGAACTGTTTGGCCCAGTTTTCTTCGGCTTGGTCAGCCTCGGCAAGGGAGTGGAAGTCGGCGACGATGCGCTTGGCGAGGTCTTTCTTGGCCCGCATGGGATGCAGTTCGCCGGCGGCAATATCGCCCCTCATCTTCTCGATTTCCGGGAGAGTAAGGTCGGTGAGCAGCTCATAGTAGCGCCACATAAGGTTGTCGCTGATCGACATGAGCTTGCCGAACATCTCCTGCGGGGCTTCCATTATGCCGATATAGTTGTCGTAGGATTTCGACATCTTCCGCTCGCCATCCAGGCCTTCGAGCAAAGGCATGGTGAGCACGATTTGCGGTTGCTGGCCGTAGTCGGCCTGCAGCTTGCGTCCCATCAGAAGATTAAACTTCTGCTCGGTGCCGCCCAGCTCGACATCGCACTCAAGCGCAACTGAGTCATAGCCCTGCATCATCGGGTAGAGCAGTTCGTGAACGCTGATCGGCTTCTCTTCGTTGAAGCGCTTGCTGAAATCTTCGCGCTCCAGCATCTGCGAGACCGTGAACTTTGCGGCCAGGCGCACGAAAGCTTCGTAATCAAGCTTGAAGAGCCACTCGGTGTTGTAGCGCACCTCGGTCTTCTCGGCGTCGAGAATCTTAAAGACCTGCGCCTTGTAGGTTTCGGCGTTGGCGTTGAGTTGCTCGCGCGTGAGCGGAGGGCGGGTTACGTTGCGTCCCGTGGGGTCGCCGATGAGGCCGGTGCCGTCGCCGATGAGGAATATGACGGTGTGGCCCATGTCCTGAAAATGCTTGAGCTTGCGGATGACCACCGTGTGACCCAGGTGCAGATCGGGTGCAGTGGGGTCAAATCCTACTTTGACGCGCAGCGGCTTGCCGCTCTGGAATGATTTTTCGAGGCGCTCTCGGAGATCGCTCTCACGGATGATTTCGACCGAACCTTTGCGAAGGTAGGCCATTTGCTCGTCGACGGGGCGGAAAGAGGACATAACACTGCAATTATAAGGTTTCGGCGTTTAAGAGGTCGCGTGGTTTGAATTTCGGGGCTGATATATTCACCACATGCTGAAAGTAAAACTGCTCTCCCCGACGGCCAAGGCGCCGACCATTGCACATCCCGGCGAAGACCTTGGCTACGACCTTTACGCGAGCGAATCCGTTACGCTCGCGCCACGTGGAAACGCCGTGGTGCCTACCGGGATCTCCATTGAATTGACCAGTGCGGCAGGTGAACCGTTGGGGGCTCTGCTGCGCGATAAGTCGTCAATGGCCGCCCGGCGCCTGACAGCTACTGGCGGTGTGATTGACGCCGGATACCGCGGCGAAGTGCGCGTGCTAATGGAGAACCTCGGCGATGACGTCGCTGAGATTCATGCCGGAGACAAGCTGATCAACCTGATTCCGTATCCCGTGCTGACGACTCCAGTGGAAGTGGTGGATGAACTGGCGGAGAGCAGCAGGGATTGCGGAGGGTTCGGTTCGAGCGGGAGAAAGTAAAAGGGGATTGCTGGTGAGCGAGGAAGACCGCTGGAAACTCTTAGTGGCTCTCGACGAAGAACTACTGCACGGGGGAGTAATCCTGTCAGAATGGTGTTCGTTCCTAGTTAGGGAGTCCGACGTTGCGTTCGCGAACGGGGCATACTTGGCATGTATATTGACCGCCTTGTCCGCGATAGAGACCCACCTCAGGTCAGAATTCCAGAAGTCTGGCAAGAAACGGCTTGTCGATTTAATCGATAGTTCCGATCTAGAGCCGGAACTGGTGTGTGATTTACACACTTTGCGGAGGTATCGAAATCAATGGGTACATGTAAGTGATCCTTGGGATGATCAGGAACTGATCCAGAATCCGGTTCAATGTGAAGATGAACTCGGAAGAATGGCAGTTTTTGCTGTCAGGGCGTTGCGTCGTACTATTTACAGCAATCCATGGATATAACGCATTGTAGGGCTTTGTGCTCAATACTTTGCTGAACTAAGAGCTTCGTTCCCAAACTCACGCCGCACAATGTAAAATTAGTTGTTCGCCCATCCTGTGCAGAGCGCAGTGATGGGGGCCGCCTGAACGTCGAGTGTCGCCCACAGCCGTGACCAGAGGACGTTAGCAGAGCAAACTATCAAGAAGCGAATTTGAAGGAGCACCACCTCAATGGCGATTATTGCCACACAAATGCGTCCGGGCATGGTTATCAAGCACAACAACGAGTTGCATTCGGTGTTCAGCGTGGAACACCGCACGCCGGGAAACCTGCGCGCTTTCATTCAGGCCAAGCTGCGCAACCTGCGTACCGGCGCTATGTTCGAGCACCGCTTCCGTTCGGGCGATGCAATAGACAAGATCACCGTTGATGAAATCAAGATGGAGTACCTGTACAACGACGGCGACAACTATTTCTTTATGGACATCGAGACCTATGAGCAGACGGCGCTGAACCGCGACGTGCTCGGAGATGCGGTCGAGTACCTGACTCCCAATCTTCAGGTGATCATTGAGTTTTTTGACGGCAAGCCCGTGGGTGTCGATCTGCCGCAGACGGTCGAGCTTACGGTCATGGAGACCGAACCGGGCTTGAAGTCGGCCACCGCGTCCAGCGTGACAAAGCCGGCCAAGACCGAGACTGGACTGATTGTGCAGGTCCCACCTTTCGTTAACGAGGGCGAGAAGATCCGAGTTGATACCGCCGAGGGCACTTATCTTTCTCGTGCATAGGATTTGAGAGACACGCGCCAACTCAAAGGCGCGCGTTTTTTTGACCTGAGGAGAGCAATGGCTTCCACAGTGATGTTCCGCCGATTCCTGGTTACTGGTCGCGTGCAGGGCGTGGGCTTCCGCTGGTTCGTAGAGCGTGAGGCGCAACTAATCGGCGTTGGCGGGTGGGTGCGAAATCGAGATGACGGCGCGGTGGAAGTGCTGGCCTCGGGAGAAAAAAAGCTGTTGGATTCGCTTTACAACAAGTTGCTGATTGGGCCGCCTGCGGCTCGTATCGATAAAGTCGAAGTTGAAGATGCAGAACCGTTCGATGGTTATAAGAAATTCCAAATTAAGGAAAGTTGGTGATTACGGTGATTACCTTATCCCAGGAACTGTCCGGAATGAATGTTGAAGATCTCAAGAAACTAATTCGTGAGATCCCCGACTATCCCAAGCCTGGCATTCTCTTTTACGACATTACGACACTTATCAAAGATCGCGCTGGTTTTGCGCGCGTAGTGGACAGCATGACTGCGCCATATCTCGGAATGAATGTGGAATTGGTTCTGGGAATGGAAGCGCGCGGGTTCATTTTTGGCCCCGCCATAGCTTATCGCCTGAACGCCGGATTCATTCCCGTACGCAAGCCGAATAAGCTTCCTGGCGAGACAGTTAGTTACACTTACAGTCTCGAGTACGGGACGGATTCGCTAGAGATTCATAAGGACGCGATTAAGCCTGGGCAGCGCGTGCTGATCGTTGACGATTTGCTGGCTACGGGCGGTACCGCCGAAGCCGCCGCCAAACTGGCCGAAAAGCTAGGGGCAAAGATCTGTGGACTTAATTTCCTTGTAGAGCTGGATTTCCTGAACGGACGCAAACGGCTTGCGCCTTATAACGTGTTCTCATTGCTGCACTACGATAAGTAAGCTTCATAAAGATTGTGATAAGCCCGGCCTCCGGGCTTATTTTTCTTAGTAAGAAATTTCTCTTCTGCCGCATTCAACCTAAGCTGGTCTTATTCACCTTGTAACTTAGAAAGGTGTATCGCTGCTCCTATAGCAAGTAATTCCTTCGCTCTCAAAAAGCTGTTGGATATGCTTTAGCAGGGAGTCCGGGGGCGAGGGCATATCTTCACAGGCATACACTCTATCCAATTGCTCATATTTAGAAGCACCAAGACGGTGAAAGGGCAGGCAATTTACTTCAGTGACGCCGATTGTTTTAAGATATTGTGCCGTCGCCAGCACATTTTCATCATCGGCATTGAAGTTCGGAATAACAGGCATTCGCACGATGAAACGTAAATTTCCTTCAAGGGACATCTTAGCTATTTGGGCAATATTCTCGAGGATCAGTTCGTTTCTTACGCCGGTGCCTTCCTTGTGTTTATCGGAATTCATGTGCTTAAGATCCACGAACGCCCAGTCCACATTTTTCAGCACCAGTTCATAGTTAGCCCAAGGCGCATAGCCTGTGGTTTCGACAGCGGTATGGATGTGGCTTTCATGACACGCGGCCAAGAAGTTCGCCACAAATCGGTATTGAGTCATCATCTCGCCGCCTCCGACTGTAACGCCACCGCGACCACTCCAAAACCTCCTGTCCCGTTCGATCTTGTGCATAAGTTCATCTAAGGTATATTTCTTGCCGACCTGCTTCAAAGCATCGTGATAGCATTCTGCCGCGCAGGATACGTCATGGCACTCTTTGCAGATTTCCCTGTTGATGGTTATGTACTCGCCCGGATTAGTTATGCTGATCGCGCCCTTGGCGCATGCGTGTTCGACGCATCTGTAGCATTTAACGCATTTGTTACGCCTGTATAAAAGCTGTGGCTGCGTAGTCCAACTCTCTGGATTACAGCACCAGTAACACCTTAAAGGGCAGCCCTTGAAAAATACTAAGGTTCTGGATCCAGGACCATCATGTACAGAGAATCCCTGGATATCAAAGATGATCGCTTCAGTTTCTAAATTCAAATTCATACGTTACCCCCGCCAGGGGCTGAGCACCTTATCAATACAACCTGACAAAAGCGGGGTTAGAAGGATCACCATGACTGATTATCCCTTCTAACCCCGGCTCTACTAATATCCAGTTACTGGCAAACTACTTAGCTGTGAATTGTTCACAACCGCCCAGATCCGGATAAACCATCTCGCCATTGCAGATGCCCAGAAATTCTTTTTCGGAAGCCTCATACTTCTTGCAGAATTTGCATTTCTGAGTTGATTGAAAGCTCGGACACGCAGCATCGTCGATCAATACGGATTGTTCCTTTGCTTCACAATAGCCGTTAAACACGTCGCGGGGCGACAGATTAATGCAGTCCGCACATTTGTGAGTCACTTTACTACACCTCCTCATATTCTGTTCTGGCGACGAGTTCGTCCTGAATCGGCTTGGCGATTTCACACCAGTAATGAGTAAAGCCTGCAACCCTGACCATCAAGTCCCGATAGTTCTCCGGATGTGCCTGAGCGTCTTTAAGCATACGAGAGTCGACCACGTTGAACTGGATGTGATAGCCACCCTTGTCCATATAAGCCTTGATCAGATCAAGCATTTTGCGAGATCCTTCAAAGCCCTTAATGGCAGAGGGATGCATCTTCATATTCAGCTGAGTGTTCTTGTAATCGGAGTGGTCGATGATGGTAGCCGAATTCAGCACGGCGTAAGGTCCATTGACATCGGTGCCCGGATAAGGAGATTGTCCACCATCGGCTAAGGTGACACCAGCAAGGCGCCCGTCGGCAGAGGCGATATCCGCCTGCCCCAGAGGTCCATGGGTACCAACAGACAACATGGAAGGGCACCACGGCCGTCCAAACGGATCCAGCGTTTGCTCTACCGCGTCTCTCCAACTCTCCGCCATCTCTTTGTAGATAGCATCAACAAAGGGATCGTCGTTGCCAAATTTGGGAGCACGAAGACAGAGCGCGTGAATTTTGTCCCAATCTTCAGCCCGCTGCAGGTCGCGAATTATGTGAGCCCTTGACTGAACACAATATGCGTTCGAGCGAATTCTAGCCCAGGCTTCGTCAATTTCCTCTTTTGACTTCGATTTGACCTGCTCCGCCATTGAGTAATTGCCCGTATCAACGGCGCTCCTGTAACCGAAGTTGTTGAACAGAGCGTCTTTCAATTGGTCCAGGGTAAATCTCTTTTTGTCGTAAACGTTAGTCTTGATGGAAGCTAAGGAATTAACAGCGTTGACCTGACCGGTGATCCAGGTAGTGAAGCACCGATTGTAACGACTGCCTTCATGATCTATATCCGCGCCCTTTTCAATACAGTCGGCAGACAGAGCCGAAAACAGAATGGGCTGATCAAGCTCAAAAGTAGCCGCAGTCTTGAAGTTGTACGTTTCCTGAAAGATACGCGTTACCTTTGCGAAATATTGTTTAAATATTCCGAAAAGTTCTTCAAAGGTTTCGAGTTTAGAACCGTGCGGCGGAAATACTCTTACGTCGGTCCGGGGGCATTCGCCGTCCCACAAGACCAACTCCAATATTTTTGGTACGTTGATGAAATTGATTCCACTGGAACTATAGGAACCGGCTCCGATCTCACCGTTAACGACAGCGCCGGGCTGGATTTCCAAACATCCGCCGATGCTCCAGGCTCTGGCATCTTCGACCGTGATGTTTTCTGCTTGATGTTTCTTAAGGCAGTACTCGATAGCGACTCTATTATTGACCCAGGCCGGATAACCCGAACCGGTCTTATTACATTCGATTGCTTTTAACAAAAATTTATCGCTTAACTTACCGTCGTAAATCAAAGATAGCGTGGGGGAGACGGTAGCGCATTTCATGGCTGCTTCGATGAACAGGTACTCCAGTTCGTTTTCAGCAGAAGTACCATCGGGTTTCAGACCACCCAGGCAGATGTTATTAAAAGTGTTGCCGGCCAGAATGCCCTGAGTTCCCACACAGGTTGCAATTTCCAGCTCCGTGTATTTCACCCTCATGCACTCAAGAACTTCTAAAGTCTGTTCCGGGGTAATTCGGCCTTCGTCGATATCCTTTTTCCAGAAGGGATACAGCACCTGTCCCAGACGTCCGGGGGAGAAGCCAGAGCCCTGCATTTCGTTGTAAACCTGCAGCTGGCAGGTCCAGTGCAGCTGGATCGCATCCATGAAGTTACGGGGTTTATTTTCCGCAATCCATGTCATGCGTTCTGCAATTTCTTCAAATTCTTTCTTCTGCTGGGGATCTTTTTCCTTGGCAGCTAGTTGCTCGGCTTTCGCCGCGTATTTCCTGATCCAGATCTGTACGCCTTCGATAGCGTAGATACAGCTCTTCCAGAAAGCGATTTTGTCAACCTTACCCGTGTGCAGATGATCGTTAATTTGCTTATTGCACCAATCGATCATCCCCTTGAAACCCATCTGCATCGGGTACTGATAGTTGGTGACGCTTCGACCATGGCGGTTCCCATATTCCATGTCCGAAGCCATCAGCACCGCCTTCTTCATATTGACCAAGGTGCTGTATTCGGGGTGCAGGGTACCCCACAGATGGCAAGTGTCTTCTGCCGACTTGTTGTTCCAGTAACGGCACAGTTCCAGCAGCGCCGGATACTCGTCCATTCGCTGCCCAAAACGACCCGAGATAGAAAGTACATCTTTCGTGCTTTCGGAAACTACCCCGCCGCCCTTGGCCAGAATGGTAACTTTTTCGAGCTCCATGTTACTGGCTTTCAAAGCATCGCTCTTCGCCCTCTCCTCATCACTTAACGGAAAGCGGTTCGCGGTCCAGGGCACTATGCTAGCCCCTCGAACATATTTGTTCCGCTGCATGACCAGCAGTTCGCCAGGGCGAATACAGGGCTCCAGATGAGAGAAAGCACTCTTAAGAGCAAGGCCGCGCCTCACTAAAGGATGTTGGCCTTCCTGCTCCTTCCAAGTGCGGGTGTACCAGTAAGGAAAAGTCGTATCCAAGGATACTTTCGCATCGTAGTAATCCTGCAAAAGCTTCTTGGCTCGGGGGCATGCCTCTTTCTTTACCTCTCTTCCCGCAACTTCCTTCGGCACTTCCCCATAATGGAAACTCGGTTGTGGATCCGCCATGCCGTCCTGAGTAGTGGCCATCTTTTATCTCCTTAATCGTCATAAAGCCGTCGCGCAGCAGTCGAGTCGTCTTCAGCAGCTACGTTACTCTTTTGAGTGCAAAATGCATAACAGTTTGTTCCGCTCTCATCCATCGTTAAAACCGATGTTTCAACCAGAGTTATGCATGAAGGTTTTTAGGGGTATTCGAAGGGACAGTTTGATGAGGTGAAGCATACATAGCTGAGATCAGGTATTCGGACCAATGGTGCTCTGATCTGGGGAGCATTGAGCTTTTGGCTTTTTGCTACAATCTCGTGGAACATTGCGGCAATAAGCACTGTGTTGAGCTAATTTCAAACGCACGAGAGGCTCTTTTTCTACCTTGAGCACTGGCTAGAACAGATAAGTATAGCAGAACTGGCTTCTTGCGTCTGCATTTTCAGAAACTGTCCGGGGTAGGTCTATGGAACTCAGGCATCTCCGCTACTTGGTCGCCGTTGCAGACCGGGGTAGTTTTGCCGCCGCTGCGCGTGCCCTTCACGTTGCACAATCTGCGATTAGCGAACAGCTTGCGAACCTCGAGCACGAGATCAATGTGCCCTTATTCTCGCGGTCATCCAAGACAACCGAGCTCACTGCTGCCGGCGAAGCGTTTCTGCAGGAGGCACGCCGCACTTTGGCTAATGCAGATCGCGCGATTGCAGTAGCGCAGGGCGTGCATCGCGGGGAAACGGGAACACTGCGTATTGGTTTTTTTACAGTAGGAATGGGCATCATTTTTCCCCAGCTCATTCGTGCATTTCGAAAAGATCATCCCGATGTGCAGCTCGTTTTAGTGGAACTGACTCCGACGCAGCTATGGGGAGCTTTGGTGGAAGGCAAGATCGACATTGGTTTTACCCGGCGACTGGAGCCTGAGTTTAGTCTGGATTTGCGCTCAGTTGTGATGCAACGTGACCCGATCATGGCAGTTCTGCCCTCGAATCACGAAGGTGTGCCTGGCCCTGTGGACTTGCGGGATTTGGCGCGGGAACGCTTTGTGGTTTTATCTCGTGCGACCTCACCGCCGCTCTTCGACAGGGTAATTGAAATGTGCGCCGAAGCTGGGTTTTCGCCGCAAATCGTCAGCACCCCCTCGATGTGGTCCAGCGTGCTGCTGTTTGTGCGAGCCGGAGAAGGCATCGCACTTTTGCCCCCGAATGAAAACCAGTTTGGGGGGAGCGATATTGTCTACTGTCCACTGAAGACAAAGAACGCATTCCTGGATTTTGTAATGTGCTGGTCACCGAAGCATGACAACGCTCTTACTAAGAGCTTTCGGGATATGGCGCTAATGCACTGGCGGCGCTCCCTTGCGCATTTCTCAAGGGGAGAGTAGAGGCTTTAACCAGCCTGTCATGTCGCGATTCTGTAAAGGCTGGGCGTTTCCGATCCGGCGCCATCCCTCGTCTTTACGCTGCGAAACGGCCACTCAAAGCACCATCTGTCTGATTCTCATAAAAACCGCACACCCGAGCCGCCTTTTGGTGGGCAAAGAAGAAGTTTGCGCACACACTCCGGTGTCACAGGACACATACTTCCATAGAAAAAGGATGCTAGCGTCGGCTATCGGCTGGATGCATGAAACTCGTAGTTGCTTCCGTTTGCCATGACAGGCTAGCTCCGCCGTCGTGCCGGGGCGTGCACTGCGTGACAGGGAATTTGGTCGAGGGTTCGCATTAACCGATACAGTTGGAGCATGGGTGCACTGGAATTCGACTGATCGCCGATAACTGGAGACACTCCACCTCTGATAATCAGAAAAGGCACCGACATGGATAGTAAGCAAGGCAGCCCAGTTCAAATACTTTCCGCGCAGCACTCCACCTCAGAGGCTTCAGTTGGGCCAGTCAAAACGAAATTGAATACGAGTGCTCCGCGACGCATGAAGGTGAAACCAACCTCAATTGTCTTTACCTTGATGCTGGCAGCCATGGCTGCATTGCCTCCGTTGTCCATCGATATCTATTTGTCGGCACTTTCTGTTATCGGAAAATCGCTCGGCAGCACCGCTACCGCTGCCGGATACACCGTCAGCGTTTTTCTTTTAAGTACCGCGCTATCTCAGCTTGTGTTCGGGCCTCTTTCAGATCGCTATGGGCGCCGCCCTATAGGAATGTTTGGATCTACTTTATTTACCATCGGCGCACTTGGGTGTACGCTCGCGCATTCGATGCCCACCATGCTGTTATCGCGTCTTCTTCAGGGCGTTGGCGCCGGCTCCGTTCTGGTTCTGGCCTTTGCCATTGTTCGAGATTCGTTTTCCGGACCTGAGGCAGCTGTCAGGTATTCCTACGTAAACGCGACGATGTGCTTCGTGCCGGCGGTTGCGCCTGTAGTTGGAAGTCTGCTTTTTAAAGTAGCTGGTTGGCGCCCTATTTTCGGGGTTTGTGCGGTAGTCGGCGCGCTGCTGACGGCCGTTTTCGCGTTCTGGTTTGAAGAGTCTCTTGCCGAGGAAAACCGGACCCGATTTTCACCGGTAGCGCTGGCGCGCAACTATTTCCGGGTTATCACGCACCGTACGGCGTTCGGTTATATCCTGTTAAGCGCAATGGCCTTTGGCGCCATGCTGGTTTATGTTACGGGTTCGTCTTTCGTCTTTGTTGACCTGATCGGAATGAAGCGAACCAACTACGCAAGCATGTTGTTTGTTACTTCATTTGCCATGGTGTTCGGGTCGTTTTCGTCGGGAGCGCTCAACAAGCGCGGCGTATCCTACAAGAAAATCTTAACTGCGAGTTTGTCTCTCACTGTCACGGCTACTGTTATTTTGCTGGCCCTGAGCTTTACACCTCTCTTCGCTGTTGCCACCGCAATGCCGTTGATTTTTATGACGACGTTTTCAGTGGGATCGATTGCTCCCAACGCTGCGCACGGCGTGTTGACTCCGATGCCAGACATAGCGGGAACAGCATCGGCGCTACTCGGGAGTATGCGGATGCTTACTGGGGCCCTATCTTCCGCCTGTGTCTCCTTCGCTGCTTCCCTTGTGAAACCTTCTCCAGTACCGATGGCTTCTGTGATGGTTTTGTTCAACTCCCTGGCACTGATCTCGTACGTGACCATGATAGTTATGGCACCGAAACAGTCTTCTGGAGATCTAAAAGCACCTGTGAGATCCGGAGAAAAACTTGGCGACAGCACGCCGAGCGAAGAGTGTGCTACTGCCAAATAAGGCAGTCCGAAGATTTTTTCCGTGAGAGGGTTTTGAAAGCGGCGCAGTTCATAACTAGAGCGGGAGCATGGAGGAAAGATGCTCCAGAGCTGCGCCGCAACATGCCGGACAACGAAACAAGTTGTAACTAGGGTACTTGGCTCGCTTGCGTGGCGTTCAGCCTGCCATAACCACTGCAGCCTTCCAGCGATCTCTGTCTTATCGCAACTCCAAACGCTTCGAATTACAGTGCTTGCTTAGATAGGCAGGGGGCGGGAGGCAATGGGTTGAGAGCTTCCGGAAGATAAAGCTCTCATGCAGTTGTCTCCCGCCATGGTGTGACTATTTCGTAGGAGCAGGTTCGAGCATCTCCTGTAACAGCTCTGTTCCTACTGGCGCCTTTCTCTGCCAAGGGATCAGGAAGACTCTGTTGGAGAGCTTTTGCACTTCTTCGATGTAGGGACCTTCAAGAATTCCACGCTGGATAAGTACTGGGTCGTCGGTATCGCAGGGACGGAAGCACTTATTGATTACCCAAGCATAGGGCTCGATACCTGCCTCGACAAGATCCTGTTGCAACCGCTCTCCCTCATGGACTGAGGTGGCTTCGGGCAAGGTTGCGATCAAAACCTTGGCGAATTCCGGATCTTGAAGTTGCGGAATGAGCTGACGGACGCTTTCGGGAATGTACCTCAGGCTTCGTTCCACATCACGATTGTATGTGCAGGCAGAAGCGAGAAGCTGAAGCGAGTGCCCGGTGGGAGCCGTGTCAATCACGACAAAACCGTCGTTTCCTTGGTTTACCATCAGGGCCAAGGCGCGCAAAACCGCGATCTGCTCCGTAAACGGCGAACGCAAGTCTTCTTCGAGGCGCATCCGTTCCTTCTCATCCAGCCCCTGGCCGAGCTCGCGTAGGGCCTCCTCGGTGTAGGCGCGCGTCTCTGCTATAGGATCTATCTGGCTCACGGTAACACCTTCGGTGCCGCTGCCCATGATCATTGAAAGATGCTCTGCGGGATCCGTTGTGGTTAAATTAACCGGAAGCCCCATCCGTGCCAGCTCAACTGCCACTGCTGCTGCAATTGTCGTTTTGCCCGCGCCCCCCTTTCCCATCACTATGATGACGCCCTTGCGTCGTGCAGAAAGAAGAGGGATCAACTCGGAGAGAGGCCTGGGGAGCTTATCCAGATCTGTAGGTTTTTCGCGGGATTCTGGGCTATAGACTCGTTTGCCGATGAATTTCAGGGCGTTCGGGCCAATCAGCGTGCGCGCCATGTAAAGAACATCAGTTTTTAGCAGCGATCGAATTCCTACAGGCAATTCAGCCGTCGCTCTTGATCCTCGCCCTTCGAGTGCGCGTGCAGCTGGATCGAACGCCTCCCGGCACCAAAATACTTCGTTCACCATCAGGCGCTGGTCGCGAAGTCCGAGAGCCCTCAATTCATGATGAGCTCGCTCAGCCTCCGCCAACGATGCGTCTTCCGGATGGCTCACCAATATAACCATGGTTGAAGCGGAAAGCGCCGCGATTGTGTCCTGGTATAGCTTAGCTTGCGAGCCACTCAGCGGACCGAGGCAGGAGCTCCCACCGGCTTTTGTTTCGATAAACTGCAACAGGGCAGAAGGAAGCTGAAGCAGACGAAGCGCGTGGCCCGTCGCTGCCATATCGAAGACGATGAGATCATAGTCTTTCGTGTACTCAGGGTCTGCCACCAGCCGTGCAAACTCCTCACAGACTGCAATTTCAACAACGGAGTAACCTGGCAACTGCTGCTCGACGCTCTTCAAAGCGTCCTCCGGCGAAAGCTCCCGATTGGTCGCAGCTAGACGGTCGCGGTATAGCTTGACGGCTTCGTCGGCATCGATTCTCATTGCGAACAGGCCCGGAACAGTCTGGACTGGCACTGGCTGAATCCCGACTTCTGGAATTGCCAAAACCTCGGCGAGGTTGCAGGCGGGATCGGCGCCCACCAGCAACACCCTTTTTTCGATGCCAGACACTGACATAGCGGTCGCACATGCGATGGAGGTCTTACCAACCCCTCCTTTTCCGATAAACAAGATATTACGAGTTGCCATAATTTCCCCCTGACTTACGTAGCCAATAATCTCCCGCACGCGGCTTGCGTACCGGGCCGGGCCATACACTAAAGCCCATTGCTCGCGCCCCGGATACCCTTCGGGAAAATGTTTTTCCGTCAACGAGCATCGGCGCCAGACACGCTCCGCGTTTTGAGTTGATTGCGCTCTTGACTATTGCAGTTGCAGTGAATCGTTACCATACTCAGCATGCTCATTCACAACGCCTGTCGGCGGCTGCAGCGCATGTGCACACGGCGCCCATCTTGAACGATAGGATATTGATTAACGCCGATAAGCCGAGTTTACCATGAGCAAAGGGATGAGTCACGTGACAGGAGTGACGGGTGATCATAGCCCAATGCAGGTATTTAGGAAGCTGTAGCTGAGGAGGCGAAGTTGATTGCGATTGGAAAATTACTGGTGATGGGAACAGCGTATCACCAGTAAAACAGGCCGGACAGAGACCCAGGCACCCATGACCTGTAGCCTCTGCCGTCGGTCTTTCTTTTTCGATTAGGCTATTTGCTTGCCCATGTCGGGGCCCATTGACTGGTCGAAGATAGCTTCAACCGTGATTTTTACGGCGTGGCGTACCGGGGGGAGCTGCCGGCCCACTTTTTCACTCAGCTGCTTCATGAAATTTTCCGTATCTGTAAATACCTGGCCCTGAGTGATGAGCTCAGCTGTCCCTTTGAATTGATAGCCTTTGGCCGTAGCCGCATCGATTACTGTGATAGCGATTTTGTTGTTTTCCTTCAAATTCTTAACGGTCTTCATGTTGAACAGGTCAGCGAAAAGCAGGTGGTTCTCATCGACCGCTTGAATGCTGCCCTTTGGGGTGACGTTGGGCTCACCCGTGCAGGAAACAGTGGCTACCCACGCGAGCTTTCCGGGCAAAAACTCCTGAACAAATTTGGGAATGCTTACCATAATTTTCTCCTTTTCTACAGCACTCGGGGATTTCTCCCGAAGCTTGAGACTCGACTGGATACTCTTCAGTCTAGTCAACTGTCTGCCTAATCTCCTGGCAGACAATTTATCCTGCGGCAATCTACACGCCGACTTTAAAAATCCACGACCCGCTTCGCAGCCCAGCGACGACTCTGGCAAGGCGACGTAAAATGCACCCTCCGCCGGAAAGCCAGACCCACCATTCGGAATGCTTTACTGAGCGGTTTCCAGTTCTGCTGTTCGTAACGCTCGTGCCGCTTGAAACAAGTCTAAGTGTACAGCTTTAGAAGGCACGAGACCACATGGAACCACGGCAATAACCCTTCAATATTCCGCACCGATGGTAGCACATTCTTTTCCGTCGTCGTCCTGTTGCGTGCCTTTGCTGATGATTGCGAGACTCGATTTGACACGGCATTCAGCCTTGCGCGAGTTTCTACGCGTTCAATCTTCGCACTCTTTGAGGCGGCTATTTATCGTTCACTGCTCGATCGAGAATTTCATCACGAAGCATAGCTCGAGGCTGATCTTTGCTAAAGTTGCTGCCTTGCTTGATGCTCCACCCGTTCCTTGATGCCGAGCATCATTTTCCGCTCCATTACGAAGTGCGCCGGGTCAAACAGGAGATCGTACATGATACTGGTCTTGTCCGGCACGGTCCCTCGCATGATTAATCGAGTGTTATTGCTGTCGACTGGCTCCAAGAGAAATTGCCAGATGCCGCCATGCACCCGTTCTCCGCGCATTACTGCATCGAAGTCGTCGCGCTGCACGAGCACCATGGCCCTGTAAGGCACCATCTGCCCCACGACCATGTAGGCCTTTCCGCCATAGCGATGTTTCGGTGCCATCCAGACGATGTCTCCCACGTTTCGCGACTGGAACTCCGGAAAGATACGGTCGGCATTTCGCATATCAGCAAGAAGCAAGTTTTCCAGCCAGGTGTAGCTATAGAAGCCGCCCCGGTCTTGTCCAATCTGCAGAATCCACGGCCATATCGCCTCGGCTGGAGCATGGATTGTGACCGCGCGGGTACAATGCCCCGGTTGTTTGACGAACTCGTCTCCCGGCCATTGCCTTCGTCGTTCCTCGACCGTCGTTCCCCAATGCGAGTACCAGTACGGGCACAGGACAGCCTTGTCGATTCCCACTGCTGCAAATAGCATCGCCAACATCACTGGAAGTAATCTGCGCCAATTTCGCATGTTGTCGTCCTTACCTTACTGTTTCGCAGCAGGTTAACATTCTGCTAGTTTGACTGCATCTTGACTTTTAGCGAACACCTGCGCTGATGTTGCCCCTTGCATTTTGCTGCCGACGTAAACGCGCACGGCTTTGGTCGCGCAGGGAAGTGGCACCGCCCTCATCCGAGGACTCTAATGGTAAATATTCTCGCTACCAGCGGTTCTTTCAGCAATTGTTAGACGAGCTCAGGGAAAAGTACAGATTCACAAATGCGCGAGTCGGACAACCGCAGAATTGGTATAGCTTTAGCACCGGAAAGAGGGGACTTCAGTATGGCATCAGCTTTGCCGCGGGGAATAGAATCCACGCGGAGCTATACATCGACGTTGGCGACAGCACTCAGAATGCAAGCGTGCTCGACGCTTTGCTTGAAAAGAGAACCAGCTTAGAAACTGAGTTCGGCGAACCTCTCGAATGGGAGAAGATGGAGGGGCGGCGTGCGTGCAGAATTGCCGTCTATCGGTCAGGCTCCATCGAGGATGCGGAAGCATCACTGGAGCAGTACCATCGATGGGCAATTGAACGTATGTTGCAGTTCAAGAAGGTATTTGGTCCGCAGTTACACTTTCACTTCAGATTCCCGTAACGAGTACGGTGACTTTTAACAACGGCTCACAAACCTTGGCGACAGTGACTGTTTTCGACGGCGTGGCAACCTACACGGCCGCAAATTTGGCTGTCGGATCCTACACAATCACAGCGACCTATAGCGGAGATGGCATCTACAACGGCTTGACCTCCAACGCCATGACGCAGACGGTTAAGCAGAGCTCCAGCATTAGTGTGGCATCGGGGTTGAACCCCTCCAGCTATGGTGACTCAGTTGTCCTTACTGCGACGGTGACGGGGGGAGCCGACGGCGAAAACGTCACTTTCCTTGCTGATGGACACTCGATTGGTACAGGCAGCCTCAGCTCGGGGATCGCGACGCTGACGACCTCAAACCTGGTTGCGGGGTTCACACAATCACGGCGAGCTATGGCGGAGATGCCAACTACGGCAGTTCGACCTCCACTTTGACGCAGACGGTAAACCCGGCCATATTGACCGTCACAGCAAACATTCATCGCGGATACTTACAACCGGCGTATCCGCAAGGTAACTGCCGGTGGTGTCATCTCGACGGTAGCTGGCACAGGCACGTTGGGCTACTCCGGGGATGGCGGACCGGCCATCAGCGCAGAGCTAAGCCAGCCTGTGGACGTGGCTGTTGATTCCTCCGGAAACCTCTATGTCCTGGATGGCAACCGTGTCCGAGTGGTTGGGGAAAATTTGATCCCCTCAGCTATCTCAATATCCGCTTCTCAGACGTCCGTACCGTAAGGGACCCCGGTTACGCTTACGGCAACTGTTCCGGCTGCAGCGACGGGTACGGTGACATTTCGGGATGGTGACACCCTGGGCACTGCAACTGTTTCCAACGGGACCGCGACTTATACGACTTCTGCATTCCCTGGTGGTTCCAACATCATAACAGCCAGCTATTCAGGAGATTTGAACTATAGTCCGGCAACGTCGGCCACTCTGACCGTGACCGTTACAACTGTAACGCTTGCGAGCTCGAACCAATCTGTGGGCTATGGGACGCCAGTGACATTCACGGCGACAATTCCGCCCAATGCGACTGGCACAGTGCTTTTTCAGGACAGTGGCACGACCCTGGGAACCGGAGTGGCGTCAGGGGGCATTGCCACATTTACAACATCATCACTGACTGTAGGGCAGCACAGTATCACGGCAAGTTGCTCCGGAGACAGCAATTACAGCGGGGCAACGTCGGCAAACCTACTGCAGTTGGTGACGACGAGTTCGCAAGAAATTATGACAAGGGCGCTTCCCAACGGCATCCAAAATTGGTCCTACACTGCCACTTTGCAGATTACCGGTGGAACCGCACCATATTCCTGGTCGGTATCAAGTGGCAGTTTGCCTGCCGGGTTGACGTTAACAGGTGCGACCGGCACCATTTCCGGCACACCTACGACAAGTGGTACCAGTGCCTTTACTGTTGTCGCCACAGACGCGGCGCTCAATAGCGTTAGCGCACCGCTTAGCATTGTTATCAATCCAGCGGAAGCCCCGCTGCAGATTGCGAGCCTTTCTCCATCCTCCGGCTCTCCAGGCATGATCGTTACAGTCATTGGAAGCAATTTTGGAGCTAATCAGGCAGAAGGCTCAATCGCTTTCAACGGCTCTGTAGTATCTGCGTTGCAGTGGAGTGACAACACCATTGTCTTCGCGGTTCCTTCGGGGATCGATGCCGGTCAGACTCCAGTGACAGTAACGGTTGCAGGAACTAGCAGTTCGGCGGTATTCACAGTTCAGGGAACGGCATCGTGCTCAGGGGACTGAAAAATCGCTTTTATTCAAGGCGTAACTCGAATTGGAGAAGTACGGTCTTCGAGCGAAGACGGGCTTGTGCCGTGTTCGATTAATGCAAGGGGGCAGTGAATGCGTTCGGTCATTTTATCAATAGTTTTGGTTGTGCCTTTCTTCGGTGTTCAGGCCCAGAGCCGCCCGGCCAGCGATCCGCCTGCGATCGCTCTGGCTGCGCAATCCATTGCCGCAGTCGCCGGGAGTTCCAACCTCAGCGATGTAACGCTCACAGGGAATGCAAAATTGAACATGCAGGAGAGTGGCACATTTAAGCTCTCGGCACTGGGCTCAGGCGAAAGCAGGATAGATCTTGTCTTACCAGGTGGAACAACGACGGTGATTCGTGACGTACGAAGCAAGGCTCCTCACGGGGAATGGAAGGCACCCAATAATCGATCAGGCACATTGTCATCTCACAACTGCCTGACTGACGCTGCGTGGTTTATTCCGGCACTGGGGTCGTTGGCAGCAGCGCCCAATGTGGTGCTTACATACGTGGGAAAGGAGGTTCGCAAAGGCGTCGAGGTGCAACACCTTCATTCCTATGTCTATGAGGCTGGGCAGGGATCTGTTCCCGGCATGAAAGAACTAAGCGGAATGGATTTTTACCTTGATGCGGCAACCTTGCTTCCCGTAGCAACGACTTTCAATGCGCATCCTGATCATGATGCACTGACGAACCTGCTGGTTGAAATCGATTTTACGGACTATCAACGAATGAATGGCGTATTAGTTCCGAAACATATTCAACGTTATCAGCAGGGCGCTTTGATACTCGACCTGATAGTGACCGGAGCCTCGTTTAATTCAGGGCTGCAGCCTGCGCTGTTTGCAATTAATTAAAAGTTATCGTTTTGGAAGGATGTATATGAAACTCTGCTTAAGAGTTGTTGCCGTTGCCGTGCTCTTTGTCAGCAGTTTTGCTGCAGCCCCGGTCGCAATTGGTCAACCTTTGTACGGGACTTTCGGCGGAGGGCCTTTTGACGTCGTCAATTTCTAAGTGACAATAGTTTGGGCTTGCCTATTTATGGAATAACCACGAAAACCCAGCTACCCAGTGGTAAAAGTCGTTCTGTGTACGTGTCCTATAAAGGGCAATACGCTGGGTCTGGGTTAGTAGATTCTGTCGTCGAGTCTGGTTTTACATCCGCTGATGGCTCTCGCACGACTAGGGTGGCATATCAGACACTGGATAATGGAATCCTTGACAAACCCCAGAGCATCAGTGTCTACGACACGTTCGGCTCTCAAGTGGCGAGAACTGACTACGGATATGATCAGAGCAGTGTTACGGGAACTTCTTCGCCGCAACACATCGGTATCTCGGGGTCGCGCGGCAATCTTACCACCGTCACCAGATGGACATCCGGGTCGTCATCACTTTCCTCTACCTACACTTATTACGATACCGGCCTTGTCCGAAAAGCTTATGCTGTCAACAGCACGACTAGTTCTACCAGCTATACCTATGGTTACTGCGGCAATTCCTTCCCCTCAAGTGTTACCGGGCCAACGGGACTAACGGCCCAGGCTACCTGGGGCTGCACGGGGGGAGTGCAGCTGACGGCAACGGACGCCAACGGAAATGTATCATCTTCCACCTATACGGACCCCTATTTCTGGCGCCCATCGTCATCAACAGATGCCGCCCAGAACTCTACGAATTACACGTATACATCTGCATCTTCTGGCACCCCGGCCTCGGTTGAGAGCTCTATGGCAATTAGCGGCAGCTCGGGATCGGACGTTTTGACTACGCTTGATCCTTTTGGGCGAACGTTGACCTCACAGGTGCGGCAGGCTCCCGGATCCCCGAGCTTCGACACCATCGGTTACGCGTATGATTCCCTTGGGCGGATAAGCTTTACGTCCCTTCCTTATAGCGCAAGCGCCGGCCAGGCAACTGCCAGTGGACCGGGTCAGTCGATGAGCTACGATGCTTTATCGAGGGTTGTGGGAGTGAGCGACGCCGGAGGTGGATTCAAGACCGTGTCCTATCCCGACAACGACGTGCTGGTTACCAGAGGTCCGGCGCCGAACTGTGAAAACTCCAAACAACGGCAAAATGAATACGACGGATTTGGTCGCCTCACCTCGGTCTGCGAACTGACCAGCGGGACAGGGAGCGGAAGCTGCAGCCAATCCAGTCCGCAAACCGGCTACTGGACGAAGTACACTTACAATGCTCTCGGCAATATCGTTGGTGTTGCGCAGAACGCGCAGGCTGCTTCGCAACAGACACGTAGTTTTACATATGATTGGCTTGGTCGCTTGACCTCGGAGATAAACCCCGAAAACGGCTCAACGCATTACACCTACGATAGCGATGCAAGTTGCGGGACATCCCCCGGTGACCTGGTGAAGAAGGTAGATGCAATGGGTAATGTAACTTGCATCGCGTACGATCTTCTCCATCGTCCGACGAAGGTGAGTTACCCCTCGGGACCGTACTCTGCGAATACACCCACAAAGAACTTCGTATACGATGCCGCCACCGTAGGCGGAGTAACAATGGCCAATGCCAAAGGGCGTCTTGCGGAGGCGTATACCGGAACATCTCCATCGAGCGCGATTACGGATATTGGCTTTAGCTACTCCGTGCGTGGAGAGACAACAGGCGTTTGGGAAAAGACGCCTCACAGTAACGGCTACTCGCATGTATACACGACGGGTTATTGGGCAAACGGTCTTCCCATGAACCTGAGCGGCATTCCGTCCGTGCCCGCTATCGCGTACTCGTTGGATGGCGAAGGAAGGCCTAATTCGGTCAATGCGGGTTCGAGTCCACTTCTGAACAGTGTCATGTACAATCCGGCAAGCCAGGTTACTGGTCTACAGTATGGTTCCGGAGATATGGACAACTTTCTTTTCGATCCAAACACTGGCAGGATGATCAGCTATCAATATCAACTCAGCACTCAAACGCCGGTCACAGGATCTTTGAAGTGGAATCCGGACGGCAGCCTCGGGGTGCTTGCTATCGCAGATCCTTTCAATGCGGCAAATTCCCAGACATGCACTTACGGCAATGACGATCTAGGGCGGATCGCCAAAACAAATTGCGTGGTCGCAGGCACTCAGACGACTCTCTGGCAGCAAAAGTTTAGCCTTGATCCGTTTGGCAACATCAGTAAATTTGGAAGCAACGGTGTTTTTCCGGCAACCTATAGCACCTCCACGAACTGGATCGCGTCGGGAATTACTGCGACTTACGACTCCAATGGCAATATCACTACAGACGGCCAGCACCAGTATTCCTGGGACGCAGGAGGCAATTTGGCCTCGGTCGATACAATTAATGTCACCTTTGACGCCTTGGGCCGTGCTGCGGAGCAGGCGAACTCCGGCTCGTACACCCAGATACTCTATGCCCCGTGGGGTGATAAAATCGCCCTGGTCAACGGGGGAAACTTGCAGAAAGCCTTTATTCCACTGCTGGGTGGGGCGAAAGCCGTGTACACCAGTACGGGATTAACTTATTACCGGCATCCGGATTGGCTGGGCAGCTCGCGATTTGCGTCTACCCACACGCAGCCGACCACGGTCTATTACAGCGGAGCTTACGCTCCCTACGGCGAATCGTATTCTGAGACAGGAACCACGGACCGCTCCTTTACCGGCCAGAATCAGGACACAGTGGCTGGAATTTACGATTTTCCCACCCGTGGCTACAGCCCTGCTCAGGGCCGCTGGCTATCCCCAGACAAGGCAGGGCTCGGCGCGGTAAATCCAGCAAAGCCACAGAGTTGGAACCGATATGCCTACGTACACAACAAACCCCTTCGCTCCGTCGATCCTCTCGGACAAGATGCTTATGATCTTGTATACTGCGGGGATTGCGGCAGTTCCGGTGACTCATTGGGTTACTCGGGGTCGGGCTACTCGGAGAATGATGGCGGAGCCTTTGATGCTATCGGAGACTTTTTCGAGGGAATTGGAGACTTTTTTAGCGGCTTGTTCAGTGGTGGTGGTAGCGATCACCGCAGCCCGCCCGCTCCAAGCATAAACTATGCGCAATCGAGTGCGTCGTCTAGTGCCGCCCGATCCATTTCCAACGGTACGGGTTCCTCGGTGTCGGTGAATGGAGACCCGGGTATCCCTTCCCCCGCAAACAACGGGATTGGGGACCTAGTTCAGAGCCTCTTCTGCAGCGCATTCTCTGGCCTTGTAAACGCAGCAAGTCCGCAAAACTTAAACAGTACGATTGGCCTCGGAGCTGGTGGTAGTGCTGGTGTGGGTTGGTTTTTCGGGGTAGCAGGTTCGGCGGGTGTTCAAGCTGTTGCCGACAGTCATGGAAACCTTGGTATAGCCTTCAATGCGGGAGGCAACCCGGGCTATGGTGTTTATGGCCTTGGTGCGACCGGCGGCGTTCAAGGTTCTTATTCGACAGCCTCAAGTATCTATGACCTAAGAGGGTACTCTCTCGGAGGTGGCGTCACTGCTGGCCCTGGCGGCGTGGACGTTTCTGCCAGCCGCGGCGGGACGACGACAGTGACAGGCACATTGGGAGTCGGAGGCGGGACTAAGGGTGCTGCGCTCTCTGTGAATCACACGTGGGTACCAAACGCGCTTAGCACAAACTGTCGTTAATTAGGAGGAGCGATGCTTCCGCGCATTACGGTCACGTTTATTGTTCTTGGGTTCTTGGTCGCATTCGTCGGAGTATTCTCACGTGAATATGTAAGAAACCGTCTGCAAGATTCCGGCGTCACGCTCAAAACATGGGTAACCATAGGAGATGAATTGCGCTACGCAGTGCAATATCTGAAGTTGGCGAAAACACATCACTTTCCGAGTTGGCCAGCCGTTCTGGCAATCACAGGGATACCCGGAGCGTTCGTGCTGATGATCCTTGGCCTGATGCTTCGACGGTAGTTGTGGTCATCCGAAAATGGAGCTGACGTCCGATATGGCGCAGGCGGTGTTTTTGCCATGCTTCGCAAGGGGTTGAGGGTGACACGTCACCCCTAAAGGGTGCTGCGGGTGAACGCGGCGTTAACGCCGGTTAACGTAATAGTCATTAGATCGTGGAAAGTGCATCAGAGTTTGCCGATCACCGTTGTCTCAAACAACCGTTGTGCCTAAGCCGGCTGTTTGCCGCCGAACGTGGGGCGACCAGGCCGCGGTGGTGGATAGAAGATGTGGGTTGTTTCATTTGCCTCCAACTATGCAAAGTTTCGGCGGGTGATAGGTGATAGATGATTGCACCGGTGATAGCGTATGCGATTTTCCTATTGAAAAGCTTATTGCACTTTCTACGGCGAATTGGAAGCGCAAAGTGGAACTGCGTTGTTGCTTCGGTCGTTTGCGCCGAATTATCCATCCTCGACTGGCGATGTCCGGCGGTTATGGTGTGTTACAAGCTGATCTCGCACGATGGATTACAGCAGGAGACATCTGTGCTCCCCTTCATTTTTCGCAGTTCTGCCGAGCAATATGCCCGTAAGCTTATAGCGAAGAAGTCCGTAACAGTGCGTGTCGATCCGAAGAAGCCGAAACCCACTCAGATACATATACAGGATCAGAAGTTTTAGTGTTTCGCAATTTAAACCGTCTCTGAGGTTTTGGGTCAGACTCCATCACGCTCCAGTGTGACCGGGACGGTAATGAGCGGAGCGAGCCGGCTATTCAGAATTGTTGTCCTCGTACCATTCCAGGAAACCAAACACCAGATAAAGTGTGTTCGTTCCTGATTCCTCAATTGCGGTTTTTGCCGCGCTCCCGATCTTTCTTGTTAGGGACTCCAGCTTAGCGGGGTACAGCAGCACCGGGAGTAGACTTTGATCTTCAAAGTTGGATGAATGGTTCAGATCAAATGAGAGGTTCCAACCAAGCATTTCTGCATAATCGTAGGCGGTCAACTCACCGCCCTCGTATTCTTCCGATGGCTCAGGAACAGGGCATAGAGTGACTTCTGACCATCTAAGAGCCGCTTAAAAACATCGTCAAGCCTAACGCCAACCACTCTGATGGAGGACGATTGACGGTGAATGAAATTCAGAAGACGATTTCGGTTCGTGAGGTCAAGCAATCGCGTTCGGATTCTTTCAAGACCTGCTTCTACGGTTCCCTCAAGGAACTCCTGACTGAGCGACACACCTGCGCCATTCTGGTCCGGGCTATCCGGCAATGGTTCTTCTCCTCTTCGCCTACAGCGTATTCAGGCGGCACTCTGGGGGAACCTATTGAAAGTAGGACGGTTGAATATGAATGTCAATGAGGTACCGCCCATAAATCAGGAACTAATTTTCACCACCAATGCTCCCCGCGACGCCCACCCAATCTAGCGCAATATCCATAGAGTTCAGCAGTGAGCGGTAATCAGCGCATTGCCGCCCGCAGTCGCCGGAGGACTCAATGCGCGTTGCCCTGTATGCCCGTGTCTCAACCTTGAATGGACAGGACCCAGAAATGCAGTTGCGGGAGTTACGCGAGTATGCTGCACGACGCGGCTGGGAAATCATTGACGAATATACAGACCACGGAATTTCGGGTTCACGTGAATCTCGCCCACAGTTGAATCGGCTCATGCAAGATGCACGACACCGTGCAATTGACGCCGTGGCCGTATGGAAGTTGGACCGCTTCGCCCACAGCCTCAAAATGCTCGTGGTCAGCTTGGCCGAACTGGAAGCGCTCGGAGTCGCCTTCGTCAGCCTCCGTGACAACCTAGACCTCTCCACACCTACCGGACGCTTGATGTTTCAGGTCGTGGGTGCTATGGCCGAGTTTGAGCGAGCGCTCATTCAAGAGCGCGTGCGTGCCGGACTCCGCAATGCCCGCGCCAAGGGCAAAGCTCTGGGGCGTCCTCGCCGCATCGTGGACAGCGATGCGATTGCCGAGCTAAAGGCAAAGGGCATGAGCACGCGCAAAATAGCGCGAACCCTCGGAATCGGGTACGGAACAGTGAGAGCGCGGCTGGCGAGCTAAAAACCCCTCCGCGCAGTTGGCACTCGCAGCATTAGAAAATAAGCGTTTGGCCGAGCCAAAATCATCGGGCGGCAATTAAATAATTTGCGCTCGGTTTCACTCACTCCACAGGGCGGAATGCTTGACGGCAGAGGACTATCAAAATGGATGCTAAGCTCCGCGCAGAACTGTCAGCACTCGGCATCGACATGCGCGAGCGGAAGGCTCTGTACGTCTTGGCAGAGATCTGCCCCGGCTGCGGGATGGTTCCGCTGTATACCGGTCATGCATGCGGCGAGAATTGGGTTCGTGAGGTTTGCCCGGCGTGTGGCAAAGTGATGACTGAGTCCGGCAACATGCTGCACTTACGCAATGAGCCAAGATGCGACTGCGCTTCATCGGGCTGTCCATTCTGTGCTGAGTGTTGTCAGAGGCTCTCAGCCGCCACAGTGGGTCAACTGATTGAGTGGCCAAATAAGGGGGCCGAGTGAAAGTCGTTTGTCTATCCGATACGCACAATTTGCACCGAACCATTACCGCCCACATGGAAGGCGACCTGTTCATACACGCTGGCGACTTCTCGTTCTTTTTCGACGATATGCCCGCAATTCGTGACTTCAATGTCTGGCTCGGAGAACTGCGTTTCCGGCATAAAGTGGTGGTGCCGGGGAACCATGAGCGGATCATGTACGAGAAGCCCGAACTGCGGCGCATCATCACCAATGCCAAATTGCTCATCAATGAGGCCGTGACGATTGAAGGAATGAAGTTATGGGGTTCCCCGGTCACTTGTGACGATAAAGCGTTTGGCTGTGCTACCCAAGAGGAGCGGCGCGCGCTCTATGCTTCGATCCCGCTTGATACGGACATCGTGGTAACCCATGGTCCGGCCTACGGCGTGCTAGATGAGGAGTTCAGGGCTAAAGGCGTTCATCGGGGCTGCCGGAACTTCTGGCTGCGATTCAGCGCGTGAAGCCGCAGTTTCATATCTTTGGACACGTTCACGCCAGCCGTGGTGCTGTGCCGACCGAGGAGACAGCCTTTATCAATGCCGCCCTGCTTGGCTGGTCTGGCGGGCTGGAGCACGCTCCCTTCTCATTCACATTCCCGAGGAAAGGCAGGAGGCAAAATGCAAACCCGAAATAGCAAGGGCGAGGTCGTCGCTGAGCAGAACGTCAGCATCACGAAGGATGGCACCGTTGTTTCCGTCAATACGATGTTCGATCACGGCAAGCCCGTCTCGCAAACCATCGCTGTGCGCGATGATAGCGGCAATGTCCGTACCGAAACCGTGCTCGGCGGGAAGTTGTTGCCGTGAGTCCCGAGTTGGAGAGCCGGATATACGCACGCTGGTCCGAGTGGTTCGGTCAGCGCGAGGACAAGACTAAGTCATTGATGGGCTATGGATTCCAACATGGGGACGGCTGGTACGAACTGCTCGTACGAACCTTCGAGCGCATTGAACCGAAAGTTGGTGCGTTCAATCTTGAACTGGCCAAGATTGGTACGCAATTTGAAATCATTGAGGTCAAGGAAAAATTCGGCGAGTTGCGGATCATCGCCATGCCTACGAACAGGGAGATCATTTTCGCGTTCCTTGACACACGCGAAGAATCGCGGAGAATCTGTGAACTCTGCGGCGCTCCGGGCGAGTTGCACACTGCGTACAGCAGAACACTGTGCACAGGGTGCTTCTACCAGATCATGGAGTGAACGCAATTTGCGCGAGCGAGGAATGGGCTTTTTTCCATCCTCGCTCTAATGGTGCCCAATCAGCCCAGCCATCGTCTCCACTACTGAACCCGGCGTTCCTCTGCTTGCTTCGCTGCTTGCGCTTGCTTCATCTCCTGTTCTTTTGCAGTTTCGTCAGCTTTCGCTACCGCAGCGATCTTGTGCTTCACATCTGCACCGATCTGATACAGGACCGAGCTTGGCATGTAGACGAGACAATGGTGACCTAAGTGGGAATTCGAAACATTGTAAATTCTGGTATTTGTGGCTCCCCGTTTGAAAAGAGTGATCCGGTATTGTCCCTGTTGTCCGTCGTTCTCATTTACAAAAGACGCAGTCGCAACACGCTGGTATTTCGACTCAAGCGTTGTTTCCGGGTCCCCCGTCATGCGAACCACTACAAATGCCAACTTTTGGCCATAGAAGTAGTACAGAAGGGTGTTATCCCTGCTGCTGGCTTCTGTGTCGGCGGGGGCGATCTCAATATCAGGCTTGTATCGGCTGTCAGGAACGTAGCCGGAGCGCCCCTTCAGGCCTGGAACCTGCTCAATCCACTGCAGCGCATCCCCGATGCCGCATGATGAATAAATATTATTTAGTTGCTTGAAGGCAGTAATGTCCTGTCCCCAGGGGTGCCCGTCGTAGCCTTCGTTATCGTTTTGAACTCCCTGAAAAGGATCGGCAGGCATGTTCGGCTGCGCATGTGCGGTTTCGTTCTCTACTTTTTGGGCTGTAGACTTGCATGATGTTTCGCCGATCATTGCGACGAACCCAGCCGTACAGAAAATTCCCGACGCAACAAACGCCAATAGCGTTGCTGACTTGATCTTCACGTTTTCTCCTTATTGCTGATTGCTCTAATCATTGGTTCAATAATTTCTGGCCGGGCAGATTTAACCTGCTGGCTTTTACATCTCGCTTAGGATTACGCGGGTCTCCACGTTAGCCACATCGCGGGCATGTGCTTGGCTTTCTTCCGGGGAGTAGTGCGAGCGTCCCGGCAGGAAAAAGACACACTGCGACGACGATTGCCCATACCGGATACCCCGCTGCCTTGGAGCGCATATTGCAATTCGGACAAAACACGTCGGCCATTACGCACCACTTCTGCTGAAAGAGTGGTCACGCCGAGGTGCGCGTGACCTATTTCGCTCAGAGATTACGCTTGCCAAGTCAATCCGCAGTTGCCACAGGTGGTCGGTTTCCGGCCAGCCAGTAGGGCCAGAAGGCCCAACGGGAAGAGACAGATTGCTACCACGATCACCCAACCGGGGTATCCTGCTCTGTCAGTGAGTTTTCCGCACTTCGAGCATGTAACGCTTGCCATTTCTTATCCTCTTTCATCAGTGAGATAGACGCAGAAGCCAAACAGACATCAAAGCAGTCCATCCGATTCGGGACGCTACACGCGACACCATGTCGGCACCACTTCTAGCCTCGGCCCAAAAGACAGCTACCGGTCCAACGGCGATTTGAGACAGAAAAGCGGAAGCCACCGCGATCCCGGCTGGATTGGACTGAACAGCATGCACAAAATCAAAATGAAGCAGTGCGGCCAACGAATGAAGAATGCCGCAGCCTGGACAGGGCATCCCGAAAATCTTCTTCATCAGGCAGACATGCGGAAGACGCATGAGAAGCGGCGAACTGATCAATGCGAGGAGCGCCGAGAAGGAAAGTGCTACATGCTGTCCAACTTCGGGACGAAGGCCGAGCTTCTCCCATATCCATCGTGGGCAGACATTAATTCCCAATGGCGACTCCCAGGCGCCAGCCCGCATACGGCTACAGCAATCGGGTACGTGGCAGGTTTTTAGAACCATAGCATATAGTCTATGTACTCCGGTGTCCAAGCATAAAAGTATCGGTATGTGGTTATTGCCGTCACAACCGATCCCCGCAAGCTTTTGGGCACAGCAATCCGTAAGCGGAGACTTGCGCTCGGACTGACGCAGGAGCAACTCGCGGAAAAGGCCGATTTGCACTGGACGTACGTCTCCGGGATCGAGCGTGGCATCAGGAATGTTTCCATCGTGAACCTCTTTCACATCGCAATGGCGCTTGATGTTCGGGTGCGCGACCTGGTCAAGTTTTAACCCTCTTCGTTCTGGAGCCGGGCTTCCAACCATTTCCTTTTTCGTGCGTGCCGTGCAGCAGCCGATATCTCTCGCCCGGCAATCTTCTCTGCGATTTCCCCGCAGACCACCGCACGGATTTCCAATAGCTGTGCTTCGTAGAGGCGGAGCGCGGGGGTGAACTCCTCAATCATCGCCCGGTACAAGTCGCCCGCGTCGCGGCTGCGGTGCGGCTCCAGCGCCTTCAGTCCCAGAAATTCTTTGCCGAGTTGAGCGAGAGTTTTCTCGCCCTCTCGAACGCCGCTCTGAATTTCAAGGTCCGGGTTGTCGTTGGCGAGTTGCGCGAGACGCCATTGACGCACCGCCTCAACCGGACCGTTGCCGACCGCGCGGTACTGCATCTTGCTGCCGATGTAGGTTCTGATGTGGTACTGGCCAGAGGTATGGTCAGGAGTGTGCTCTTCTCCGTGAACGAGGACTGCTTTGACTTTTCCGTTCTTGTGCAGGATGACCGGGCAAAAGCGCCAGCCCTTCGAGGTCTTCACGAGTTTGGTGAGCGTAGCCTTGTGGTTTGCCATTGCAAGCCGATAGTAGCTACGTTACCCCGCACGCGAAGAAACAGAAACCCAGGAATTCCGCCCTGGGTTTTGTGATTCACCGTGCCTTTTGATCCCTCAGAGGTCCCCAGTTGAAACATTTAGAGTGTCAGCGAGACGCACTGTGGGTATGCTGTTCACATCATGATCACACCGGATTCCAGCGCCGAACTTGTCCATCAGTTGACCCGCATCGCGGACGCTGCAGCCGCTTACCGAGGCTCGGCGTGGGCTGATTGGGTGAAAACGATCTCGTCCTTTGCACTTGGGCTGTTCGCGAGTTACTTGACCGGCCAGCTTAGCAACAGGTCAAGTGATCAGAACGAGCAGAACAAAATGCGAAGAATCGTCTATCAGGAACTCGCGCAGTGGTTTTTTGAATTGCATTCGCTCGTATGCGAAGAAACCAAGCTTCGGAGAGTTCGATACTCAATCATACAAAATTTCGGAACCTTTGCCGGTGAGGAGTATATGAAACAGAATCCGGCTGTTTATTACGGGCTAGATGAGGGACCTGTTCTCTCATCTTTGTATTCTTGTTTTCACAGGGTAGAAGGTGGCGGAATCGGTACTCCCCGCGTTTATGGACTGGTCGAGGTCAAGCATCCACTCCGCTACTTCAGCGATTCCTACCGCCAAAGCCGTATTGTGCGCAAGAACTTCAAGCGCGTGTTGTCGGCTCAAGCGTTCGCCTCTTTGGATAGTCTGGTGAACCTGAGCGATTACAAGCGAGCGGCTACGATTGAAGAAATGGTAGATTCCGGAATACTTGAGATTGTAGACAAGCCGCGAGAAACCGCTGACGAAGCGCCTACAGCGAAAGACTGAAGCGGATCCTCTACCGGTGTCCCGCTAACGATGGTAGAGATGGATGGCGTTTCATCCAAACGCGGTTCAAGACGCTTTGTCCAAGAATCTTAAATGTTACCTTAAACGTGAAAAACCCGAGGGCTAAAGCCTCGGGTATCAGTTACTTAGAAATCTTGGTGCCGAAGAAGGGACTCGAACCCCCACACCCTTGCGAGTACATGGACCTGAACCATGCGCGTCTGCCAATTCCGCCACTTCGGCACGGTGAAAAGGGGCGTTTGATGCCGTGAGGCCCGACCGGCCATGCCTTTCCATTTGGCTTACAACGGAATTGTAACACACGGCTTTGGTTTGTTGAATCGTGAGCTGTGGAAGACGTGAACTCCAATTCATTCCGCACAATTTTTTTCGGGCTGCAATATCGGAATGCCCGGTTCTCGAACTAAATTTGCGACATAAAAACGAGGGGCGTGGAGTCACCCCGCCGATTATTTTCTCTCGCGCCGTCTGTTATTTCACGGTGATACTTAGGCCGGATTTGTAAACGTTGCCCTTGCTGTCCCAAGCCTGGATGGTGATGGCACGCGTACCCACAGGGAGGGTGAGCGTGGTGTTAATGCTGGACGCATTGACCGCATACTTACTGACATTGTCCACATAAATGCGCATAGACGTAATCGGATTCACAGCCGTGGCGGACGCGACAAACTTGACTGCTCCTGTGATCGTCGCATTCGGCGCGGGTGAGGACACCGAGACACCGGAAGCGGCGGGTGCGGCTACTGACACCGTAGCGCCTGCTCTGGCCGTTGCCGCGTTATTATCCGTGACTGTAGCCGTAATCGTGTAAGTTCCCGCCTTGGTATAGGCGTGCGATGCGGTCGTGCCGGAAAGGACCGTGCCATCGCCGAAATCGATGGTTGTCTTGGCGATGTAGCCGTCGGGGTCACTGGATGCCGCGGCATTGGCCCCAACCATCACAGGCGCGGTGCCGCTCGAAGGCGTAACCGTGAGTCGGGCAATGGGCGGCTGGTTCCCAATCGTGAGGGAAACGGCTCCGCTCATGTGGTTACTCATGAAGGGCGCTCCCACCGCTTTTACATAAACCGTATACTTTCCCGCAGCCAGTGCGTATCCGCTGAAGTCATAAGAGGACTGCGTGGCGGGAACATCGTCCACGGTCATCAGATTTGTGCCGTCCGTGGAGACAAAGACAGTGTAATGATCAATTGTGTTGGGGTTTCCCGTAATCGACCATGAAACTTTCGTGCCGGCAGACGAGGCCTGAATGCTCACGCAGTTATCGACTCCGGTTTCCAGTTCAGTGCCTTCTTCGTAATCGTTCCAGGTAGCCAGCTGGACAGCGAAGAGCTGCCTGTTCACTGAATAATATTTTGCGATCTCGGCAAACGTTTTCAGAAACGTTTGGCCGCAGTTCTGGTTCGTCACACGGTTGGCGGTCCAGGCGGCCAGCTTATCGTTGAACCCCTTGTATCCGGTGCCAAAGGCGAGGCTGGCAGGATGCGACAGCCCGGTGTTGTAGAAATAGTCGAGGTATGACATACCAATATCGGCTGGGTTCGAAGCATTCGGAGAGGGCCAGGCATAGGCTCCGTCGAAAGTCCCCTTACTGAATGTTCCAGCGTTGCGTTGGAAGAACAATGGATTTCCGGGGACGCTGGCTGCAACTCTTGTCCAGTCGATAGAGTACGCTTCCACTCCAAAGAAGAACACGGCTGGCCGTCCGTTGTACCGGATGTAAGCAGTCGACTTCTCGTAAGTGTTATAGGCGTATGTAAGATCGCTGATGAGCTGTCCAGTGACGTCGCAGCCAGGGGTGGAGGCACAGGACTTCAGCGCGCCGACGTCCTCCATGATCGCGAACTGAAATTTGCCGCCGCGCCTCTCCGCCTCAGCACGCAGCAGTTGCGTGGTCTGATTCGTGAGGGAGTTGTTGGGGCCATACCAGTCCACAATGGCGCCATCGATGCCGCGACTGATCATGTCCGTGACCTGATTTGCAACCTGAGTGGCACTGTTAGAGGCGTACCCGACGTTCATGTGATTGCTGCCACCGAACCACGGCATGAAATGCATGTAGAGCTTTCCGCTAAATCCAGGGTAAAGCAAAGACCGGAGCGGTACTTTACTGACATTGCCTGCCCCGAGATTTCCATTCGTCTGAGTTCGAAAGGTGCTGGCAGCGCTGGTATTATTCCCGGTCTCCCGAGCCAGCGTAGTGTTCGGGGTGACTGGTGTGCTGCCGAAGGCCCACAAGGGCGCGATTAGCAAAAAAAAGAGTAGGTACGTCTGCTTCATCCGGGAGTCTCCGCGCGCGCTTCTGCGTAGCCGCAGGAACGAACGTCTTAATTCCTTCGTAGTTCTTCGAGGAAATTGAGTTTGGCTAGGTCTCGGGCCAGAATAAATGCAGAGAATCTTAATCAGTCCTAGACAAAGGACTAGGATGGAAGTCTATTTTTGCCTTAACTTAGTAATGGTTTGGCGAAAAAGTGGGTGTGAGCGAAGGGACACACGGATGAGCCTGCAGCGGGTAATCGACACCAGCGCCAATAATTTTTAGGGCTCACTTTTTGCGTGCGAGCGTTTTGCAGGACTATATTCTTGCTATTCAGTTGCGACATGCGGCATTCTCATGTCTGCGTGCAGAACTGTTGCGGGAGAGGAAGAACTCAAGAATGAACGAGATCGCAGCTCTCGCCTGCCTTGCGTTGAGGGGCAACCTTAGGACTTCAGAGGGATTTTTTAATGTCTGATCAAAAACCCGATACTACGCCCAAGATTCCCGTGTCGATTAGCAAGGAACTACGGGCTCTTGCTCATGATCTAAGCAATTCTCTTGAAACAATCATGCAGGCTGCGTACCTGCTTAGCCAAGCCGAAGTTGATGAAACGAACAAGAAATGGCTTGGCCTGATTGATCACGCCACTCGCGATGCGGCGAAGATCAATCGCGAAATTCGCGAACTCCTGCGTTCGCAAAGCCAGGACTCGTAGTCCGAAGCGCTTCCAGGCAGGCTTTTTTCTGCCTGGGACAGCGCGGGCCACAAGAGCCGCACGACATTCCCCCGCCCGTTATGGTTGGAAGCTTGGGCGAACCGGCAACCGCTTGCCCACTCCACTTTCCCTTGTTACACTCGGCGGCGTCTCCAGGAGGCGCCCCGATGACCGCCACCCATCCGTTCGAAAATATCCGTTACGAAAAGAAAGATCAGGTCGCGCTCATAACCATCTCGCGTCCGAAGGTTCTTAACGCACTTAATACCCGGACAGTGCAAGAACTCAGCCGTGCTTTTCAGACGGTGCGTGATGACGATGATGTGCGCGTTGTCATTCTGACCGGCGAAGGTGACAAAGCTTTCATTGCCGGTGCGGACATCAATGAAATCGTCCGCCTTGGGCCGATTGAAGCCCAGGCCTTTGCCGTGCGCGGACAGGCCGTCTTCTCGCTGATTGAAAACTGCGGCAAGCCCGTCATAGCTGCTGTCAACGGCTTTGCGCTTGGTGGAGGCTGCGAACTGGCGCTCGCCTGTACTCTGCGTTTGGCATCCGAGAATGCGCGCTTTGGTCAACCTGAAGTGAAGCTCGGAGTCATTCCAGGCTACGGTGGAACGCAGCGCCTGCCGCGCATCGTTGGCAAGGGACGCGCGCTGCAAATCCTGCTCACCGGCGAGATGATCGATGCCGACGAGGCTCACCGCATCGGCTTGGTAAACGAGGTATTGCCTGTCGCCGAACTACTGCACCGCGCCGAAGATCTTGCTCGCAAGATCATTGCCAATGGGCCGATAGCTGTTCGTTATTGCCTTGACGCCGTGAACAAAGGCTTGGATATGACACTGGCCGAGGGGCTCGCCCAGGAGGCCGCGCTCTTTGGCCTCTCTTGCGCCACGGACGACAAGAACGAAGGCACCAGCGCCTTTCTTCAGAAACGCGCGCCCCATTTTAAGGGCCTCTGATTTTAGAGTTAAGGGGAGGCACTCCCGGATTCTTACTCACTTTTCGGGAAACTTCCCCTTCGGATAATCTGCCGGAGCGGCTAGCGATAAGCTCTTTCGACGTCGCTCCAGCCCTCACCTGTGTTAAAAAAGAGAAATGATCCGCTCATTTCATCGCCTCATGCTGCCTGCCACCGGCGAGGATTTTCGCGCCCTGGAGGAGTTTTTCTCCGTCCTGGGTTTTGCGCCCGGTGAGAACTGGGAGCGCCTAGGTTCCAAAGGTCGTAAGTTCGACGCCTTTGAATCGGGCATCGAGCTTGCCACGGGCGAGGACATGCCCCACGCTGACTTTGTGGTCGAGGTCGACAACGCCGACATTGTTGCTGAGGCAGCGCGCGCCAAGGGATTCACCTTCATTTCCGACGTCGCTGATTGCAGTTGGGGCGCACGTCTTTTTGTCCTGCAGGTCCCTGCCGGGTTCGGCACTCTCGCTGTTTTCAGCTACAACGAAAATTGGCGCCAGCCGACGAAGGAATCGCAACTGGATTCGACCGGAATGAAGTTTGCGATCGTCGTTTCGCGCTTCAACGCCTTCATCACCGAGCGGCTCCTCTCGGGCGCTACCGATGCGCTTCGTCGTACCGGGGCACTCGCGAAGGACATTGAAATTGTCCGCGTCCCCGGAGCATTCGAAATTCCCTCGGCTGCGAAAATGCTGGCTGAGACCGGCAAGTACGACGCTCTGGTCGCTCTTGGCTGTCTGCTCCGTGGAAGCACTGCTCACTACGATGTCATTGTCAACGAAGTGACCCGCAGCATAGGGGAGCTGTCTCTTTCAACCGGCGTTCCGATTGGTTTTGGTGTGCTCACCTGCGAGACTCTGGAGCAGGCGATTGACCGCGCGGGTTTGAAACTGGGCAACAAGGGTTTTGAAGCAGCTTTGGCCGCATTGGAATTGGCCGTACTCAAACGCACGCTCAAAAAGTAACAATAGAGATCAGAAGGAATCATGGGAACAAGACGTAAATCACGCGAGCTGGCGTTACAAATGTTGTTTCAGGCCGACATGGGCAAGCAGTCGGTTGAGCACGTGAAGAAAACTTTCTGGGCCGAGCGCCATGACCTGGAAGATAGCGTCCGGAACTTTGCCGACGATATCTTCCGTGTCGCCATGGATCGCTATGACGAGATTGGAAAGCTCCTCGAGGGCCACACCGAACACTGGCGCCTGGAGCGCATGGCCGCTGTTGATCGGAACATCCTTCGTGCCGGAGTCGCCGAATTTCTCGGCTTTCCGAAGACGCCACGGCCAGTCATCATCAATGAGGCACTCGAAATCGCGCGCCGTTTCTCCACTCCTGAATCCGTTCACTTCATCAACGGAGTGCTTGACTCGGTAGCGCGCCAACTGGATTCGCAGGCCGCCGCGAACAGGAAGTAGATCGCTCCAGAGCGGGCGAAGCGAATGAATTTTTCGGGGCAAAAGCGCCCACATCCGCATGAATCGTGGATGTGGGCGCCGTTTTTTTAGAGATTTTATTACGGTCTCTCAATTGGGCTGAATTCTTACGGTCTAGTGCGTTATGCTGAATGTTTACACTTAAAAAACTCTCCTTCGTGGAGAAATCCAATACTGATCGAGGATGCAATGAAGACCACGTCAAAGATTGCGGTGTTCGATACCACTTTAAGAGATGGCGAACAGGCAGCAGGGACTCGCCTGGGAAGCCGTGACAAGATCACTCTTGCGCGGCAGCTAGCTCGACTACGGGTGGACATTATCGAAGCCGGATTCCCGGCGTCGTCTCCGGAAGACTTCGATGCGGTCAGGAAGATTGCGTTGGAGATCGAGGGGCCAACAATCTGTGCGCTCTCGCGCGCGGTTGCCTCCGACATTGAGGCATGCGGCAGAGCGCTGGAAAATGCCAAGCGCCCCCGCATCCACACCGGCATCGGTGTTTCGGACATTCACATCATGGGCAAGTTCAAGGACGACAAATACGGCAAAACACTGGCTGAGAAGAAGGTGAAGATGATTGACCAGGCCGTGGAAGCCGTGAAGCTCGCCCGTAGCTACGTTGACGACGTTCAGTTCTACGCCGAAGATGCCGGACGTTCCGAACCGCTGTACCTGTACGAGATGCTGAAGGCTGTAATCGATGCAGGCGCTACGGTCGTCAATATCCCGGATACAACGGGCTATGCCGTACCCGAGCAGTATGGGGCGTTGATTCGCGGTATCTGTGAAAACGTTCCGAACATCGCGCGCGCAACCATCAGCGTGCATTGTCACAACGACCTTGGGCTGGCCGTGGCAAATTCTCTTGCCGGCATTCTCAATGGCGCGCGCCAGGTAGAAGGCACAATAAACGGGATCGGTGAAAGGGCAGGTAACGCCGCGCTCGAAGAAGTCGTAATGGGAATCCGCACCCGTGCCGACTACTACACGGTGGACACGGACATCGAGCCACGGGAGTTCTACCGCACCAGCCGCATGGTGGCGGATATGCTCGGCATGCCCGTTCCGGCCAACAAGGCAATCATTGGCACCAGCGCATTCGCGCACAGTTCGGGAATCCACGTAGACGGATTCCTGAAAGACCGGCAGACATACGAAATCATGCTTCCCCAGGACGTCGGGATGCTTGAAAGCAAGGTCGTGCTTACAGCCCGCACAGGGCGTGCGGGACTGCGCTCACGGTTGGAAAAACTCGGATATGAGATTTCGAAGCAGGAACTCGACTCCGTGTATCAGCGCTTCCTCGCGGTTGCGGATAAGAAGCAGGAAGTGCTGGACGAGGACCTGGTCGCAATCGTCCACGATGAACTGCCTCCCGTGCAGCAAAGCTACAAGCTGGAGTACCTGCACAGCTACAGCGGGACTTCGGCGATTCCGACCGCCACCGTACGTGTGCTTGTAAAGGGGAAGAGTATCGAAGGAGCTTCGACTGGAGATGGTCAGGTCGACGCGGTCTACAAAGCGATCGAAAAGGTTACTGGTGCCTCGGCGAAGCTTTTGCGCTACGAGATTCGCGGTGTAACCGGAGGGGCCGAAGCCCAGGGCGAGGTCACGGTGCATCTGGAGGCCGGCAACCTTCGAGTGATGGGTCGCGGTGTCTCTACCGACATCATCGAGGCCAGCGCCAAAGCCTACGTGGATGGTCTGAACCGGCTAGGCTGATCAAAGAAAAAGTGTGCCCAGGTTAGGTCTTCTTTCGACGCTGACCCGGGAGACATAAAGGGCCGAGCGCGCGGCTGTATAATCGAATCGATAGCGTTGGGATCGGGCGGTCGCCGCCCGGGGAGCTTACGCCGGCTTAGCCGGAGAGTGCTTTTCGGGGGGAGGAAAGTCCGAACTCCACAGAGCGGTGTGCCGGATAACGTCCGGGAGCGGCGGCTTTAAGGTCGTCCGACGGAAAGTGCCACAGAGAATATACCGCCTCGCGAGAGGTAAGGGTGAAAAGGTGCGGTAAGAGCGCACCGGGCGTTCAGTAATGAACGTTGCATGGCAAACCCCACACGGAGCAAGACCAAATAGGGGCGGATTGAGGCGGGATGCGCAAGCATTGCGCCTCAGCGAGCTGGCTCGGTTCGCCAAACGTCCGGGTAGGTCGCTTGAGCGGCGTGGTAACGCGTCGCCTAGAGGAATGATCGCCACGGCAGCAATGCCGTACAGAATTCGGCTTACAGGTCCCAACGCTTCAACCCGCCGCCGGGCTTCGAGAGAAGACGGCGGCAATTGTTTTGCGCTTTATCCACGGGTGACGGGTGGCCCATTCAAGCCATCCGTTGGCTTGAGTGGGGTTTTGGCTCTGGGGCCTCCCAACCTAGCCCAGATTGAGCATCAGATTTTCAGCCTTCTTGCTTTTCGCCTTCGGGGCCTGCTTGAACGTGGTTTCCAGCAGACGCGGCCTATCGATTTCCTTGCCCGCCAGAATTTCCTCCACCGTCAGAATCTGTATCTTCGCAAACTGCCGGTCGTCATACGCAGGAGACTTGTAGAACCCGGCCGACGCTGCTTCTGCCTTCATCGGCTTCGATGCCGCCTCCAGCGTAATCAGCACTCCGATCTCCGCCTTCTCGCGGTCAAGCACCCCGCGCAGATCGCGCACATGGGAATGCTCAACGTGTCCGCCCTTCACGCTCAAGATGATCTGCTTCGACTTGCCGCTGCTGTCATCGTGGAAGTAGAGCCGCCCGTCGATGCCCTTGTCCGCGCCGCGCCGCACCTGTCCTGCCGGACGCGCGCCCACCAGCGAGAGCGCCCACGCCTCGAACTGGAACTTGTCGTCCTCGGCCAATTTGCGAGCGCCGGAGAGGTCGGTGGGCTCACCGTGGATCTCGTAGGTATCCTTGATTGCATTGATGGCTTCGCCCGGCTTTCCGGGTTTGTCGAACCTGTCTTGCAGACGCTGTTTAATGAGGCCGATGGCAAGGTGCGTAATGTCAATTCCGATCCATCGACGCTTCAAGGTTTGCGCGGCGGCCACGGCGGTACCGCATCCGCAGAAGGGATCGAGCACAACGTCGCCTTCGTTGGAACTGGCCTTGATGATGCGTTCGAGAAGCGCTTCGGGCTTCTGGGTAGGATAGCCGAGACGCTCAGCAGTGCCCGCGATGATTGGACTCAGGTCGGTCCAGAGGTCTTGAAGTGGAACACCCGGCATCTCGTCCAAATAGCGCTTGTATTCTGGCATTCCATCGAACGTATGTCGTAGTCGGTTCTCAGCGGCGAACTGTCGCATGTTCTCTTTGGAATACGCCCAGTACCGCCCGCTGTAGGGCCGGACGCCCGCGTATTCCCAGCCGTCCTTGGGGCTGGTATATTCGTCATCTAGGTCGGCCACCCAACGTTCCTTGGCACCAGCGTGCTTCTTCACTCGCCACTCATAGGAGACGTCCCCACCCGGCTTGGCGGCGGTCAGATCACCGCGTCTAAATCGCTTGCCGGTTTCCTCGTCAACCAATCGATAGTCGCGATCGAGATAGGACTGGTCGTACTCAGTAAACTGCGGATTCCATGTCCATGATGTGCCCGTCGTATAGAAGAGAAGAACGTCATGAATATGTCCGTAGTTCTTTAACCCCTGCTTTGTGTCACTATGCGCGCTGCTGCGCTTCCAAACAAGTTCCGCGCGGAACTGCACCGGTCCGAATATCCCATCCATCAACATTTTGAGGTAGTGGCTCGCCGTCGGGTCGCAGTGCAGGTAGATGGAGCCGGTCGGTTTGAGCGCGCGCTTCAACTCCATAAGGCGCGGAGCCATCATTGCCAGGTAGGCCATCATGTCGCTGTTGCCGAGGAATGTGCGGAAGGCCCTCATCGCCTCCGCCACCCGGCCACCGCCCTCCACTACTGACTGGTAGGCGTGCTCGGCGTCGATGTTCCACTCCCAGGTGTCCTCAAAGGCCGTGATCTGCGAGCTGGAGCGCGTACCGTCCTTCTCGGCAAAGAGGACGTTGTAGTCGGCGCGGCTGTTGAAGGGCGGATCGAGGTAGATCAGGTCCACTGATTCATCTTTGATGTAGTCGCGCAGAACTTCGAGGTTGTCGCCGTAATAGAGCTGATTCTTTTCCATGAAGGTCTTTCCAATGTATCAGCGGCGGCTCAAGCCGGGCAGTGCAATGCACGGCAACCGCGCCTCTACCGCGTCTTCTTCTCGGCCACTACTTCCTGATATACCTCGATCATTCTGCGCACGGAGGCATCCCAGGAAAACCGTTTCGCCTGCATTATTCCTGCCGCTTTCAGATGCTCACGCATGCTCTGGTCAGTGAGCGCGCGGTGCAGAGCGCGGCTGATCTCGAAGACGTTTTCCGGATTCACCAGCAGGGCTGCGCTGCCTACTACTTCGGGCAGAGATGAAGTGTTCGACGCTACCACGGGAGTTCCATGTGCCATTGCTTCCAGCGGCGGCAGGCCAAAGCCTTCGTACAGCGATGGGAAGACAAACACCTTCGCCATGTCAAAAAAAACACGCAACACGTCGATCGGCACAAAGCCGAGAAAACGCACCTCGTGCTGCATTCCGCAGCGAATCGCGGCACGGCGCAAGTCGGGATTCTTTGAAACCTCATCGCCGATGATGATCAGCTTCAAATTCGGAAACGCGCCTTCCTTCGCCAGCTGGCCCTTGAGCGCGGAAAAGGCTTCGATGATGCGAGCCACGTTCTTGTGCGGACTGATGCGGCCTGCGTAGAGCAGGAAGGGAGAGTCAACCAGGTAGCGGCCCCGAATCATCTCCTGTTCTTCGGGCGTTGCATGGCCGAGCTGAAAATTTTCATCCAGCGCGTTGTAGACCACTTCGATCTTTTCGGGCGGGATGTCGAAATAGCGGCTCACGTCTCTCTTGGTAAAGTTTGAAACCGCGAAGATCCGCGCTGCACGATGCATCACCTTGCGCGTCATGTAGGTATGGATCATCCGCCGCATCCCGTTGTTGGTGCGCGCGCGGTACATGTAGTCCAGCAGGTCATGCACGGTTATGACGTAAGGAACCTTCGTAATCAGCGGCCGCCAGAAGGCGTGCGGCACATGGATCAGGTCCAACCGGTTTGCGGCGAGGACGCGGTGTGCCTCCAGATAATTTGCAAAGGTGGCTTCGGGTTTCTGAATGGGGAAAAGATGAAAATTCTCCGGCAGAGCGCCAAGCTGTTCGAAGCGCGCCGACGAGCCAACCAGAAAATATTCGTTTGCCCGATCAATGCGCCCGAGCGTACGCACTACGTTGCGGATGTAGGTCGCAAGACCAAACTCATACATCCGGCGAATGTCTATGGCAATGCGCATTCAGATTAGTGTACCCGCAACGGGCAGCAAGGTATTGAAAAAACTCAGTCTTGCCGGAGAGAGTTGCAACGCAAATGGCACGGCCGAGGCCGTGCCATTGGAAAGGCAACAACTATGCGTTCAGCGCCTCTGGTTCGTGAGCTTTGCGGCGCTCGGGGTAGAGCGGGAACTGCTCGCAGAGTTCGAGGACCTGGCTGCGAATGGCTTTCAGCGCGGCTTCGTCGTTGCGCTGTTCGAGAGCACGGGCGATCCAGAGTCCCACCTGCTTCATCTCTGCTTCCTTCATGCCTCGCGTGGTGAGCGCGGGCGTACCAAGGCGGATGCCGCTGGGCTTCAGTGGCGGATTGGTATCGAAAGGAATCGCATTCTTGTTGACGGTGATGCCGGCGAAGCCGAGCGCCTTCTCGGCTTCGCTGCCGAGCATTCCCTTGCTGAAGACATCGACCAGCATGAGGTGCGTGTCGGTTCCGCCGGAGATGATCCGATAGCCTTCGTCGGCAAGCACTTGCGCGAGCATCTTTGCGTTCGTGATGACCTGCGCGGCGTATTCCTTGAAGCTTGGCTGCAGAGCTTCTTTGAAGCAGACAGCCTTGGCGGCGAGGATGTGCACGAGCGGTCCACCTTGGCAGCCGGGGAACACCGATTTGTCGATGGCGGCGCCAAACTCCTGTCGGGCAAGGATCATTCCGGAGCGGGGGCCGCGAAGGGTCTTGTGCGTGGTCGTAGTGACGATTTGCGCATGCGGCACCGGCGAAGGATGTACACCGCCGGCTACCAGACCGGCGAAGTGCGCCATGTCGACGAGGTAGATCGCGCCGACCTTGTCGGCAATCTGCCTCATGCGGGCGAAATCGATGGTGCGCGGGTATGCTGAGCCTCCGCCGATGAGCAGCTTTGGCTGCTCGCGCACGGCAGTGGCTTCCATTTCGTCGTAGTCGAGCGTCTCGGTCTCACGGGTTACGCCGTAGCTGACAACGCGGTAGGTCTTGCCGCTGAAGCTGAGCTTATGTCCGTGGGTGAGGTGTCCGCCGTGCGCCAGGTTGAGTCCCATGATGGCGTCACCCGGCTGGATGACGGCGGCGTATGCGGCCATGTTGGCCGAGGAACCGGAGTGCGGCTGGACATTGGCGTACTCGGCTCCGAAAAGCTGTTTGGCGCGGTCGCGCGCAAGATTTTCGACAATATCGGTGAACTCGCATCCGCCGTAGTAGCGCTTGGCCGGGTATCCCTCGGCATACTTATTGGTGAAAATGGAGCCGGAGGCTTCGAGCACGGCTTCGCTGACAAAGTTCTCCGAGGCGATCAGCTCGAGGCCTTCATGCTGGCGATTTTCCTCGTGGGCAATGGCCTGGGCGATCTCTGGATCAACCGCACTGAGCGGGCGCGACATCCACGTATTTGACATTGGAACTCCTGTTCGGAACTGAACTTATAGGATACGACGGAATGAACGTGAGGGGAAAGACGGCGAGCAGGCTCTTGCGTCTTATCCCAAAAGAACAACTATGGATTGAACATACGCGAGAAACAATGGAGGAAGCTGAGGGGGAGCAAATCTGCAAACGGGGCACTGCCAATTATTCTGGGCTTGCTGAGTTTTCGAACAGCTTACGACACTCGGCTACGAATGCCTCATCAACAAGCGTCTGAATGACATCGCCACGATGGAGAATAGTGCTTCCGTTTGGGACAATATCTTCGTCTTCACGAGCAACCAGAAGGATGAGCACTCCTTTCGGCAAAGGTAAATCGACAATTCGCATATTGTCGGCGACGGAGTTCTGAGCCACTTCGAATTCCACAACTTCTTTGTTTCTTAGAGCCTTGGCGTGATATCGAAGCGGAATTCTCTGGCGAGCAGGATTCGGGTTCAATACCTTTAACCATTTTGCTGCCTGACCCATCGTTGTACCCTGCGCGGCAACGGAAAGCACTGCTACGAAAAAGACTGTGTTGAAGATGGCGCGAGAATTAGGAACGCCGCTTGTCATCGCGAAAATCGCAAGGACAATGGGTGCGGCTCCACGTAATCCAGCCCAGGCAATGAACATCTTTTCATTCAGTTGGAAGCGAAAGGGCGCGAGCGCGACGAGGACACTGAGAGGGCGAGCGATGAGGATCAGGAATAGAGATACGTACAAGCCGCTCTTCGCAACCTGCATCAGATGCGACGGAAATACCTGAAGCCCAAGGATAAGAAACATTGCTATCTGCAGCAGCCAAGCGATTCCGTCATGAAAGAGCAGCAGGCTTCCTCGATGGATAAGCGTAGCGTTGCCCACCACCAAACCCGCTATGTACACCGCCAAAAATCCGTTTCCCTTGATTGCAGAGCAAACCGCGAACAACGATAAGACCAAGGCAATACTTAGTACTGGATAGAGACCTTCCCATTGCAGGCGGATGTGATTGATCGTATAAGAGACGAGTTTGCCGCCAAAATAACCGACAGCTGCCCCAAACCCCATTTCCACGATGAAGTGAGTGATATAACCGAGAATAGAGGTGTGCGGGTTCGTTATGGCATTGATGGCAGCAAACGTAAGGAATACCGCCATTGGATCGTTGCTGCCCGACTCTGCCTCGATCACATGACGCAAAGCCGGTCTCAGGTTTGTGCCTTTTGCCCTAAAGACATTGAAGACTGCGGCAGCATCGGTGGGAGACACGACCGCGCCAAGAAGTAATCCGTCCGTCTAATTCAGCTTGATTACATATCGGGCAAACGCAGCTATCAAAGCGCAGTTTACGAAAATGCCGAGGGTAGCCAGACTCAGCGCGGGCCACATCTGCGGACGGATGTCTTTTGTATTCGTCTCAAGCCCAGCCGCGTAGAGAATGTACGCAAGTGCAACGACGCCGACCCCTTGGACTACTTTGGGGTAGTCAAACCAGATACCCCCGAATCCCTCAGATCCAGCCGCCATGCCCAAAGCGAGAAAAAAAAGCAGAGTCGGGACACCCAGGCGCACTGCGGCTTTGCTCGCGAACACACTCAGCACCAGCAAGACAGCGACTATGCCCAGAATTGCGTATAACTGTGCCACCTAACGCTACTTTGACCGAGTTCCGCCTCTAGATGCTGCTGCTCATAAACTGAACGAGCTTCTTGCGGCCACCCTAGCTGTGAGCCTGTTCGATCTCGTGAATTTTTTCGAGTCGGCCGGAGTGGCGGCCTCCGGAGAATGGGGTCGTCAGCCAGACCTGCACGATCTGCTTGGCGGCGTTTTCGTCAAGAATGCGAGCGCCAAGGGTCAGAACATTGAGGTCATTATGCTCGCGAGACATCTGGGCTTCGTAATTGCTGACAATGTTAGCGGCGCGGATGCCGGGAACTTTGTTAGCTGCGATCGCCATTCCAATACCGGAACCGCAAACGAGAATTCCGCGTTCGACTTGTCCACTGGCTACGTCTTCTGCAACCTTTCTGGCGTAGTCGGGATAGTCCACCGAATCGGAGGTATTGGTTCCTTCATCGATCACTTGATGGCCGCAGTCCTTGACGAACTGGCGGATGCGATCCTTAAGCAGATAACCAGCGTGGTCGGCACCCAGTGCAATTTTCATGCCTATATTGTATCGAGGAGTCGCTGCTGTGCCAAAGGAAAAGGGCGCGCCACGTGGCCGTAACGCGCCCTTTTTGCTAACAAGCCGTTATGAGGTGGCTTCCACCTGCGTAGCCTCAAACGGTGTGCCTTCGGGATACGCCCGATTGAACGCTCCAGCAACGTACTTTGTGACCAGATAAGCGTCCATGTATTTATAGGGAAACTCGCCGAGGGTGTAGTGGCCGCAGGGGAGGCAGCGGATTTCGGCCTCGGGTTTGCGGTTGCGGAATTCCGCGGCGACTTGATGGCTGAATTCGGGGATGAAGGTGCGGTCGTAGGCCGTGTGGATCATGAGCACCTGCTTGTGCCATCGCTCGAATTTATCGAAGAAGTGCATGGGGCTGATGCAATCCCAAACCCGCCGCACCTCGGCCACGTTCAACACCTTCTCGAGACTTTGGCGCACATGGCGGGTGGAGAAGCCAGTCCAGACCACATCGCCAAAATAGGTGGATGCATGGTTGAAGATGTTGACCCGGATACGCGGGTCGTGAGCGCTGGCGATGAAGGCGTAACAGGAGCCGAGACTGGTGCCGAGTACGCCGAACTGAGTGTAGCCCTGCTGCTCCAGCCAGTCCACGCAGCAGCGAATGTCGACGATGCCTTGACGCGAGGCATGGAGGGTGCGTCCGATGTTGGCGCTGACGGAGTAGTCGGCGCGGTGAAGCTCGGCGGGCATCCGTATGTCGTGGTAAGGCATGCTGAGGCGCAGAGTAGATACGCCGAAGAGCCGGAACAAGCGGGCAAATGCATTGTGGCTCAAGGCATCGCCGTTCCACTGCGGAACGATGATCATGGCGCGCTTGGGCTTGTTTTTGGGTGCAGGCACCGGGAACCAGCGCGCGTTGACCAGATCGTTCTCCGGGTAGGGCGAGCGGACAGGCGAGGTGAAGCGCAGGAAGGTTCCGAATTGTCCTGCGTACTTGGCGTCGTCAATCTCAGGATTGGCGTGGCTGCCGGTGCCATGAACGCGGATGGGGCGCTGCTCCAGACGAAAATCGGTGGGAGTCTTATAGCCGAAAAACTCGTCGCTGTTGGCGATGAAATGTTCGTTCAACTCAAAGAAGTAGCGCTTCTGCTCCTCGGGCGAAAACGATGCAGGGGAGGGTTTGGCGCCGGGAAAATCGGCAGTCCAGTCCAGCCCCCACTCAAAAGGACGCACCACGCGATTGTTGTCGCGGGTTTCAAGGCGATACTCCCAGTCGGTCATCCAGCGTGCATAACGAGAGCGGATCATAAGCGTTTGTAAGACGAGTTTATCAAGCCGTTCGGACGATATTCGAGCCGCTCGCATCCAGAGGAGGGCAGTGAGAGCTGAAAGGCGAAGGATTGGGGGCTAACGGGGATGCGATCAACACGGGAGCAACGGCGAGAACGAGGTCAGCTACCCCACTGTCAGGCATGGCGAACTCCGAGGGGTGGAACTGAACAAAAAAAACACATTGGGGACACCCGCGGGATCAGTCTACATCCTTCTCAAGCTCTTTCATAAGCTCCCGTAAAGCTTCTGTTTGCTGTCTCGTCAGCCTCGCTCCAATAAGGCACACTTCGGTCGGATAAGAAGAACCATACTCGGCCTTGTTTTCGGCGGGATACATCGCCGCGATATATGAGTCGCGGTAAGCAATCCATGATCTCTCGAATGCTTTAACTTTTGAGACCGCCACTGCGTCCTTTTCGATTTTGAGCAGCAGCTGCTTGTATACACGGTTAAGTTCGGTGTCATCACGCTTGGCTTCGTCGGCGGCACAGGCATAGACCTCCGCTCGGCTTTTTGCTTTCTGATTACAAGCGCGCCATTCGGGCGATTCCTGCGCTCCGCAGATACACGAGATCAAAAATAAGCACAACGCCACGCAAAGACCTTTTCGCATTTCGGCTCCCTGAATCAACAGCAGGCCGGTGGCCCAGAGTTGGCGCTTTTGGTTCAACTCTGCGGCCTGCAACTTTGTTTCGAATCCGATTTTCTACTCGACGTAGACCCTTGGGACGCGGGGTGACAGTCCACAGAGGATTTCATAGACGATGGTGCCGGCCAGGCGCGCGTGCTCGTCGGCTCCGACAGCGCAGTGCGGGCTGCTGCCTATGAGCAGGACTTCGTCGCCGATCATGACATTCGGAATATCAGTGACGTCGATCATGGTGAGATCCATGCTGACGTTGCCGGTAATGGGCGCGTAACTGTCGCGCAGAATCACCCGTCCACCCTTGGAAAGATGGCGGCTGAAGCCGTCTCCGTAGCCGACGGGAATGACGGCGAGGCGAGTTGGGCGGGCGGCGTGCCAGCGCTGGCTGTAGCCGACGGGCGTGCCTGGGGCGATGTCTCGCAGGGCGATAACGCGGGTCTTCCAGGTGAGCACGGGGCGAACGGGAAGAACGGCCTGATCGGCACCGGGACCTTCGCACTTGAGGTTGTAGCCATAAAGGGCGATGCCAGGCCGGACCATGTTGTTCCATGTGTCCGGGCGAGCAATGGTGGCAGCGGTGTTGGCCAGATGGCGATAGCGAGGGCGAAGTCCAGCCGCGGCGAGCACCTGAAGGGCGTGATTGAAATCCTCGCGCTGCTTGGCTGCAGCCGGGGAGTCAAGTATTTCGGATTCAGAGAAATGACTGAAGACACCCTGCAACTCGACAGCGCGCGAGGAAGCGATGCGGGCGGCAAGAGCCGGGAGTTCCTCGAGCGAGACGCCGAGCCGAGCCATGCCGGTATCGATCTTGAGGTGTACGGGCACCTTGCGCTGAAGGCCGAGGGTTGCGACTTCACGCTCCAGTGCTTCGACGTGTTCGGCGGTGGCAACGGCCGGAATGAGGTCGTGACGCAGGAGAGCTTCCTCTTCGCCGCGCCAAAATCCGGTCATGACAAGGATGGGGAGTTTCACGCCTGCTTCACGCACAGCAACACCCTCTTCGGCGGAGGTCACACCAAGCCAGAGGGCTCCGGCCTCTTCGAGGGCGCGTGCGGTTTCGATTACGCCATGCCCGTATGCGTCACATTTGATAACACAGCATGGGGTGACGCCGGGACCGAGGTGACGGGCGATGACACGATAGTTTTCGGCCAGAGTGGATAGCGAAATCTCAGCCCAGTTGGGGCGAGTGTGCATGGAGAATTTTTGCTGTGTGGATGACAAGACGATAGATCCTGAGAACCAGTATAGCTTGCTGAATCGTGATGCGGGCCGGAGTTGAGGCCGCGTTATTTACTGAAAGTAGTCAAGATCCTTCGCCGACTTGTCCTCCTTGCTGCGTTCGATCTGTTTCATTTTGGTATGGACGAGTCTTTCTGGGCACGGGCACTCTGCCCTTTTTGAATGCGGAGTATTTCCATTTACATTAAAATTAGAGCAGTTCAATGCTGAAAAAGTGTCTATTTATATTGTGTCTCACCGGTCCACTGCTTGCGCAGTCGGGCGGGCTCACGCCTACCGTGAAGCCGGTGTCTATGTTTGCCGTCAACGCGCCGATTACCACGCTGGGGCCGGATGCGGCACTTCAGAGATATATAGAACACAGGCAGGAGCAGAGCTCCCGGCTGCCATCCTACGAGAGTGAAACTTCGGTTCACGCCGAACTCCCCGACTCAGCTCAGCACGGCGACTATGAGCTGATAGCCAACTACAGGGCTGATCCGCGCGCGCTCAACTATGTCAGTGTTCACTTCGAAGGCGACCGCTTCGTCAAGAGCAATATAATCCTGAGAATCCTGCAGTCTGAAGCGGATCACGTTCGCAAGAAAGACGACGGCAGCACAGCTATTAACGAACAGAACTATAAGTTCTCATACGCCGGAATTGAGCAGGTACATAATCGGCAGGCGCACGTCTTTCATCTCAAGCCACGGCGCAAGAAACCCGGCTTGTTCAAGGGCCAAATTTCTCTGGATGCCAGCACCGGATCGATGCTGCGCATGGAAGGTACGCTTGTAAAATCTCCTTCAATGTTTGTTCGCGATATCAATTTTGTTCAGGACTTTGAAGAGTTTGAAGGGTTTACCTTGCCTACAGAGCTACACTCCTGGGCACGTGCTCGTTTTATCGGGCGCACGATGGTGAACATTGTTCATCGTTCGTACAAGTTGCAACGTGACTCCGAGAGAGCGCACCGACAGTTGCCTGAAAGGGAAATTTCCGACAGAGGCTCCGGTACAAATTAGCGATGTATTGAACAAAGTCTGCTGCAGTGTGGTACACAGTGGGCTGCGCTTTTGCTGAGGCAAATGGAGCCCGAGTTCCAGACCGAATTCGTCACTGCGGGAAGCCTGCTCTACTCCGTTGAGCATCGCCCTTGGCTGCCGCCGGACAGCCACTGGCTCGTTTCACAGAGCTGGGACAACATTCTGCTCGCCCATTTTGCGCTTGCTCCAGCCACGTTGCGCCCCTTCGTGCCGGATGGTTTCACGCTTGATCTTTATGACGGCGTCGCTTGGCTGACGGTATCTCCTTTCTGCGCCACCCATGTGCGTCCGAGCGGGATTCCACCGCTGCCCGGATTTTCTTTTTTCTCACAATTGAATCTTCGTACTTATGTGACGCTGGAAGGAAAGCCTGGCATTTTCTATTTGAGCGTGGACGTAGCGAGTCTCTCGGCGGTGTGGTTTGCGCGCATTTTCTTCCGCATGCAGTACTGGCACGCGGCAATTCGCTTCAGCAGGAACAACAGCGGCGTGGATGATTCAGTTGCGCGAACGATGAGTTTTCGTGCGTCTCGTTTGCGTGGTCCAGCCGCCTGCAAAGGGCCTGCCGAGTTTGAAGTAATGTACCGTCCGGAGGGCGACCCCGAGCCGGTACACCGGGCCACTCTGGAGGAATTTCTCACCGAACGATACTGCATTTACTCTTGGAACCGTGGGAAGTACTACCGAACCGAGGTACATCACCAGCCCTGGTCGTTACAGCCAGCCAGCGTTGAACTCCAAGCCAACACGCTTGCCGAGCCTTTTGGCTTTGCTCTACCGGCCAGGCCGGACCTATGTTACTTCTCACCTTCGGTGAAGATGCTGGTCTGGGCTCCGGAAAGTATCCGGCTACGGTAGTTCAAAGGCCATGCTTCCCGGATTGTGATGGAAACAAGAGGTATGACACAGAAACCGAGAGCAGAATCATCCAAGCCAACGTAGCGCGCTCTGATTCGTCCCGTACCTGCATTGAATGTATGGGGGAAAACAGCATTGAGGAGAAGATCACGGCAGCCAGTATGGATCCCACCACACTGACCATGGCTCCGAAGTGGCTGGCGAGCAGCACAAGAACAACTACAAACAAAAACGGGGCGGCCAGCTTCCAGTTTGTTCTGGAGAAAACTAGCGCAAAGACAATTGCACACAACGCACTTACCGCAATTCCAACACTGGACTGCAATGTATACAGAAGTTTAGTTTTCATGTGTTTTCATGTGCCGAAAAGTCTCATCAAGGCTTACAGAGTCCCTGCTGTGTTGCCTACAGCTGTTGCCTTTCAACGTAATAAAGATCGCATGAATCGAAAGTTGGTTGTTGCAAATTCGAGAGCAGCACTAGCATTTGTGTAAACGGTGTATTCAGGTTGATTGCTCCTTTAGCCCTGAAAAGCAGCGGCAGAGCTCGATTTTGCTCGCTGGATTCGAGTTTTATATCGGAAAATGATTTCGTCGCGCTGAGACCTTGGGCGCAGTTAACAAGGATATTCGATGCCACAAGGAACCGACTCACTTCTGCTGCAGTTGTTTACGATCTTCGTTTGGGCGAAGGTTTTCGGTGAGCTGTTCGAGAGGCTGCATCTTCCGGCTGTGCTCGGAGAAATTCTGGCCGGAGTTGTTCTCGGCCCTTATGCCACGCGCTTTGTCCTGCCTGGCGAAACCATCTACTCCATTGCGGAAATGGGTGCCGTTTTTCTGCTCTTCACTGTCGGCCTGGAAACTTCGCCCAGCGATCTGATCCGTGTGGGACGGCTCAGTCTGCGTGTTGCGCTTGCTGGAGTGATTGTGCCCTTTGCGCTGAGTCTTGTGTTCCTGAAGTTGAGCAACGAGCCTACGCATGAAAGTCTCTTCGTTGCCGCCGCTATGGTTGCCACCAGCGTGGGCATTACGGCGCGGGTGCTGCGCGATATGGATGTGCATAAGTCCCGCTCGGCTCAGATCATTCTGGGCGCGGCGGTTTTTGACGACATACTCGGCATGTTGTTGCTCGGCATGCTGGTCAGCACAACCAGCAATCGTGGAGTGGAGTGGTTGCATATAGCACTGGTCAGTGCCGAAGCGATTGGGTTTGCCGCGTTCATGATTTTTGTCGCGCCGCGCGTTGTGGATCGTCTTGAACCCGGACTGCAACAGATGCAGACGCAGGATGCTCCTCTCGTGCTCGCGCTGGCCATATGCCTTGGGCTGTCCGTGGCAGCCACGCGCATCGGAATGGCCGCCATAATCGGGGCGTTTTTCGCGGGCCTTGCCTTCGCGGATTACTCGCCGCGCTGGAACCTCGAACCGCGCGCGCAAGCCATCAATCTGTTTCTATCTCCGATCTTTTTCTTCACCATGGGGTCGCGCCTGGATCTTTCGGTATTTTCGCGTTCGGTCTGGCAAGTGGCCCTTGTGCTCTCTGCAATTGCCGTGATCTCCAAGATCGTGGGTTGCGGGCTTCCCCTTTTTCGGGAGGGTTGGCGCGCGATGCTGCAGGTAGGTGTGGGGATGACGCCGCGAGGTGAAGTCGCGCTGATCGTCGCGCTGATCGGTTTGCAGATGAACATGATCTCGCAACGCGCTTATGCGCTGGTCATCATCGTGACCGCAGTGAGCACGGTATTGCCTCCTCCATTTTTGCGAATGTTGTTCAAACAGAATGGGAAGGGGCCGGGAACACCCGCTTCGAGTGATGAACAGCCCACCGAAGTGCAGATATCCGGTCAGATCAGCTAGTCTGGTCGGCTATAATCCGCTAAGTTTCAATTGCACAATGAGGTGAATTATGGAGTCCTTGCAGGGACACGTGGCGCTCGTCACTGGAGCGTCTCAAGGAATCGGCCGCGCCTGCGCCGTGGCGCTCGCCAAAGCCGGCGCAACCGTAGCGCTGGCCGCGCGCAATGCAGAGAAGCTGAAAGAAGCGGTGGCTCAGATTGAAGCCGAGGGCGGCAAGGCCGCAGCGTTTTGTCTCGATGTAACTTCCGAAGAAGCCATTAAGGCTACCGTAAAAGAGATCACCGCGGCTCTGGGCAAAATCGACATTCTGGTCAACAACGCGGGAATTACTCGCGACACTTTGTTGATGCGAATGAAGCGGGCTGACTGGGACGACGTTCTGACGACCAACCTGACTGCGCCCTTTTTGCTGACTCAGGCTGTAATAAGCGGAATGTTGAAGCAACGCTGGGGACGCATCATCAACATCAGTTCCGTGGTGGGCCGGATGGGCGCGCCGGGACAGGCAAATTATGCTTCTGCGAAGGCAGGACTTATCGGTCTCACGCTTTCCGTGGCGCGCGAAGTTGCCTCCCGCAATATCACAGTCAACGCGGTCGCTCCGGGCTACATTGCCACGGCCATGACCGACGTGCTCACCGACGAGCAGAAACAGGGAATCGTTGCGCAGATTCCCCTCGGACGCCAGGGCACGGACGCGGATATCGCGAACGCCGTACTCTTTCTGGCCAGCAACGAGGCGGGCTACATAACCGGGCACGTGCTCGACGTGAACGGCGGAATGTTGATGGGTTGATGGCTGCGCGCTGCTGACATTTTTTACGTCAGCAGCGCAGGCAAGCAAGTTAGGGCTTGGAACTGAGCCATTGTCGAATATGGTCGTAGACCATTGAATGACTGAGGAGATCCCAATGGTTTATCCCGTATCCGATCCATTGGCGGAAATCAGCAAATACCAAGTTCATCTCGGGATTCGGGTGGCGACCTAAGGCGCTGTCTACGGTTACCAGGCCATCTCCGAGCGGATCGAAGCCGGAGTTTGCAACGGCCTGCCGGGTGGCTGCAATAGCATAGCAGCGCACATCCCGGGGCAAAGGCAAGGGACTGCGGACGTCTGGCGACTGCGCGAAACGATCACGTCCTTTCCAGTCATCATCCAGCAGATTGCCAAAACGCATATCGGTGATGCCAGCGCTTCGAATTTTTCCGAGACGGGCATATGGGGCCGTGTAGGGGCTGGTTTCCAGTGCGGTGTCTACCCAATTTCCCAAGCGCTCAAGCGGCGCGCCGTGGTGTGGCGTTCCGAGAAAGATGAGTGTGCGCAGATACTGGGGCCAGAGATGGCCAGTTTGCGTCGCATAGTAATGGGCGCTCCGGGACACCAACCCTCCCATGCTGTGTCCGACGATGGCGAACTCCTGTATCGGAACGGGCCACTGCTCGAAAAGTTCGTTGAGCAGGCCTGCGAGCAGGCGCCCGTTTTCAGAGACGTGCAACCCACTGTTGTAATGCAGATACACCGGCGTGTAGCCAAGCTCACGGGCCAGAGACGCGCCGTGGTCGTGCCCTTTCCGCTTCCATTGCAGATCATTCAGACAGAGACCGTGTACCAGCAGAAGCACCTTATTGCCGGGCTGCGATATGGCGGTCTGAAGTGCGCATCTTTCGATTTCGAGTGGCCGGCCGAGATGACGGAGAGACATGGAAATTGCCAGCGGATTACTTGTTCTGACCAGGTAGTCGCCTAAGACTCCGTTTACAGCGGCCACTATGGCCTCACGCCGCAATGACAATCGGCTCTGTTTTGCGGGAGGCGGCGTGGAGGCGATCAGGCCGCGGCCAACTAATCCGGTTGCCACGCGAATGCTGTTGTAAACCAGCGCGGTGATGCCCGTTGTTAACTGTTGCGCTGGCGACGGACCAACACCGCCATACGTAAACGCAATTTCGCCGTGAATGGCCTCAACGACGTCAGTCAGTTCTGCGACGGCGTCATTTGCCAAGCGGCTGAACCCAACCAGATCAGAAGGATGAAGATGGAGCGTTTTTGTCATAGCGATCCCCGGCATTGCGATCGGTGAACGGAGCTCAGTATTGCCGCGTTGCAGCATAGGTCGCTTATTGCTCTCCCGTCAAGAGGCACTCGGTCATGCTGGCCGCGCCATTCCGGCGGCAGCTTACTCCCGAACGAAAAAATAACAGGAGCACCTGCGAGAGCAAGATGAGAAGAAGGGATGCAGAATGTCTATCCGGCCCAGTAGCGGTATGCCAAAAGGCAGAGGCAAACTAACAAAGCCAACAAGAGGAGCGAAGAGATGAAGGACGACTCCGGCTTGATTGCGGGTGGCGGCTCAAACTGTTCCCTGAGCCTTGGTAACCGCTCCTCGAAGCGTTGCCCGTACTGTTGCGCTTCAGCCTGCTCGGCTGCTTTTCGCATGGCTTCTCGCAAAGCATCACCCAGCTGCGGCGCCTTGCCCGGAGTTCTTCCCGAAGCAGTCGTGGAACTGCGCGCCAGCTTCGCGCGAATCAGCACGAAGAGCGCAAACAACAAAATTACCAGCAGACGGATTATTTCCGGATTGGGAGCTCTCGGTTCCATCGCACCACCTGCGCCCGTAGTTTACGAAGAATTTCGTCTTCTATCCAGTCCTACCCAGTGAAGCAGTTTCTTATTGTTTTGTAACTGATTACAATTAACAGCCCTGGAGGAATCATGGAGCGCGCCGTTCGAGTCGTAATTGCAATTGCCGCACTGACCATCTTCGCCGTTGCCCAGGGCGCGCCGCCGAAGAAGGTCAAAGCGCAGGAGTCAACGATGACGAAAACGCAGACGAAACCCACCGTGGCCGACGCCGAAAAGTTTATGGCCGAAACCGAATTCACGTTGAACGAGATGAATGTGAAGCTTGCACGGGCGCAATGGATTCAGGCCACCTTTATTACAGATGACACGGAGTCCATTGCCGCCGATTACAACCAGCGACTTATTACGGAGATGACTCGCCTGGCGGACGAGGTCAAGCGTTTCGACGGACTGGAGCTGCCTCCGGTGCTGGCGCGCAAATTCCTGCTACTCAAGCTTCAGCTTTTCTCGTTGGAAAATCCCAAGGAGCGCGAGGAGTTCGCACAGCTCGCCAGTTCGCTGGAAGGAGAGTACGGCAAAGGCAAGTACTGTCCTAAGACTGGAAAATTCGCGGGGAAGTGTCTGGAAATTGGCGAAATTGAAAAGGTCTTCGCTAAGTCGCGCGATCCCGAGGAGCTGAAGGAAATCTGGGCGGGCTGGCACTCCATTGGCGCTCCGATGCGCGCGAAGTACACACGTTTTATTGAGCTGCAAAACAAGGGCGCGCGCGAACTTGGCTTCAAGGACATGGGGGCGCAGTGGCGCAGCAATTACGACATGACGCCCGAGCAGTTTTCTGCCGAAACCGAGCGCCTGTGGAACCAGGTGCGCCCTCTGTACGAGTCGCTGCACACCTACGTTCGCACGCAGCTCGTGAAAAAGTATGGCTCGCATGCGGCCGATGTGAACGGCATGATTCGAGCCGATCTGCTGGGTAATCCATGGGGACAGGAGTGGGGGAACATCTACCCGCTTGTGGCTCCGGCGGGCAGCAAAGGCGTGGGCTACGACCTCACCGAGTTGCTGAGGCAAAAGAAAGTCGACGAGCTCGGAATGGTTCATTATGGTGAAAACTTCTTCAAGTCGCTTGGCTTTGAGCCGCTGCCAGCTACCTTCTGGGAACGCTCGCAGTTCATTAAGCCGCGCGACCGTGAAGTGGTTTGCCACGCCAGCGCCTGGGATATCGATAACCAGGACGATCTTCGTCTCAAGATGTGCATCCAGATTCGCGATGAAGATTTTGTGACCGTTCACCATGAACTCGGTCACAACTTTTATCAGCGTGCTTACAAGCACCAGCCATTCATGTTCATGAATGGCGCAAACGACGGCTTCCATGAAGCTATCGGCGACACAATTGCGTTGTCGATCACGCCGGAATATCTGAAACAGGTCGGGCTGATCGACAAGGTTCCGGAAAGCGATGACACGGCGCTGCTGTTGCGTCAGGCGATGGACAAAGTCGCATTTCTTCCGTTTGGCCTGATGATTGACCAGTGGCGTTGGAAGGTGTTCGACGGTGAGATCAAGCCGGCAGACTACAACGCCGCATGGTGGAGCTTGCGCGCAAAATATCAGGGCGTTGTCCCACCGGTCGCTCGCACTGAGGCCGATTTCGATCCGGGCGCAAAGTATCACGTTCCGGGTAACGTGCCTTACACTCGCTACTTCCTGGCGCGGATTTTGCAGTTTCAGTTTTATCGCGCCATGTGCCGCGAGGCCGGGCAGATTGGGCCACTGCATCGCTGCTCGTTCTACGACAACAAAGCCGCCGGAGCCAAACTCAATGCCATGCTGCAACTCGGCATGAGCAAGCCCTGGCCGGAAGCGCTGAAGACTCTGACAGGTGAAGAGCGCATGGATGCAGGTGCCATGATGGAATACTTCGCTCCGCTGAAGAAGTGGCTGGACGAGCAAAATGCTGCTGCCGGAGTGAAGTCCGGTTGGACCGTGCCTGCAAAGTAAGCGTGCAGTTGTAGGGATGGGTGGGAGACGGGCGGATATGTGGCGAGTTGCGCGAACCGTTCCCCCACTCAAGCCGAAAGAGGCTTGAATGGGCCACCCGCCCAAAAGGGGCCCCGTGCTGAGTTACTACGTTACAGATCGAACGCAATTTGCCGGGAGTGAGTCAGAGCGCAGGGCTCAGCTTCTCCGAACAGTTCGTGGAGCCGTTGCTGCCGGGGTCGACTACATTGAGCTCAGGGAAAGCGATCTCTGTATTCGTGAGCTTGAGTTATTTGCCCGCGAAGTCCTTCAGGCAATTCGCAGCGCGGGCCCGGCGAGGTTGTTAATCGACCATCGCACGGATGTTGCTCTGGGGATCGGCGCTGACGGCGTTCACCTGAGAGCTAGCGATATAGCTGCTTCCGACGCGCGCGCATTGGCAGCGACGAGCGGTGCGGGACAGTTTGTGGTCGCCGTTGATTGCCGCTTCGCAGAGGAAGTGCGGCTGGCTGAGGCCCACGGTGCGGATGTCGCGGTGCTGGCACCGGTTTTCGAAAAAATTAGTGTGGCGGGAAACGCAATTGGACTGGAGGAATTGCGGCGGGCAACCCTGAAAGACAGAAGTCCCGATATGCGCGTTGAAGCCGGTGACACTCGGAGAATGTTTCCGGTCTTTGCCGCCGGTTGCGCGGATTTTGAAAGTGCGCGGCACTGCGCCAATGCAGGCGCGATGGGTATTGCTGGAACCAGGCTCTTCCAGCAATCTCTCAATCTGCCAACGCTGGTTCGTTCGATCCGCTCAATCTAATCTGCGGAAGGCATGAGCCACCGGGTCAGCATATTCAGAAGCGAAAGGAGCAGCGCACCCCAGAAGGCTGGCACGAATCCGCGGACAATGAATCCCGGCACCAAGTGCGATACGAACAACAACATCAGCGCATTGATGACCAGGAGGAACAGCCCGAAAGTAACCAGTGTCAGCGGAAAGGTCAAAATTTTCAGAATGAATCCCAGTGTGGCATTTACCAGCCCGATAGCAAGTGCAGCAATTAGCGCGGAACGCAGACCATCGACCTTGAACCCGGGCACCAGATGGGAAACCACCAGCAACAAAATCGCGCTGATGAGCCATCTTATAAGTAGGTGGACCATTAAATTTTCGACCTTTCTGACTCAGTTTATCTGGGCCGTCTATTCTGTCCAACGACGGACGACTACATCCTATTCCGCTTTGATCTTATCCGAAAGCTCAACCTCCAGCGGCGGCCCCACCGCTGCCGGGTCATCGCCGCGCGCAATGTGCGCTTCCACGGGAGAAAAGATATCCCCCCAGTGGAAGGTTGATCACAAGTGTGACTGACTCATTTCTGGTCGTGTTTCGATTCAGAATTTTCGAGAATCTCTGAATTTTGAGATAGACTCAGCCATGCGCTTTCAATGTCAAAGCGGCTGCATTCGCTGCTGCGATCAAAAGGGTTTTGTTTACGTTACCCGCGAGGACATTTCGCGTCTCGCCGAACACCTCAAAATTAGCCGCGCGGAATTCAGACGACGTTATCTCTGCGGCACAGTTCCGCCGCTTCGTTTTCGCAAACAGCGTCATAAGCAATGCCCATTTCTGACCGCCACGGGATGCTCGGTACACGCGGTCAAACCGCTGCAATGCAGTTCTTTTCCCTTCTGGCCGGAACTGCTCGCCAACCCCGCAGAGCGCCGCGCTGCTGCGGATTACTGCCCCGGACTGAACCACGGCCCGCTTGTGAATATCGACCTCGCGAACGAAATTGCGGCTCAGGTTTCCCTAGCATTTCCGGAGCTCTATCACAGCGATGGCGGGAGCAAGAAGGAGTAGAGGAAATCATGCAATGAATTTTGCAAATAGATGGAACGTAATCCGAAAATTCGCAATCCAATTGAGTGCTGGACCTGACAATGCGCAATGAAGGTGAGTTTAAGGTTAAGTCCGCATCGATCGTTGTGATACGGATTATTGCCTGTCTGTTTTCTGCCATTTCGAAGGGAGGTTCCTGTGCTTATTGCGATCTTAAAGGAAGCGAGGGGGGACGAGACTCGCGTGGCACTCACGCCTGATGCCGTGAAGTCGCTGGCCGGAAAAGGTTTCAGCGTTGCGGTTGAAAGCAATGCTGGTTTGCAGTCCGGAGCCAGTGATGGCGATTATCAGGCTGCTGGCGCTACGATTTCCCAGAATCGCGCGGAACTTCTCGCTTGTGCTGATGTTGTTCCCGTTGTAAACCTGCCGCCTGCCGAGGAGCAGGAAAAAATGAAAAGCGGCAGCGTGGTGATTGGTTTTTTGCGCCCGCTTGATGATCCTGCCGCGCTGACCCCGGCCGTGAAGCGCGGCGTCACGCTCTTCTCTATGGAACTGGTGCCCCGCATCACGCGTGCTCAGTCGATGGATGCGCTTTCGTCGATGGCGACCGTGGCGGGATACAAAGCGGTGATTGCGGCCGCTGACCACCTTCCTAAACTTTTTCCGCTCCTGATGACCGCCGCGGGAACGATTCCTCCAGCGAAAGTTCTGGTGCTAGGGGCGGGAGTCGCCGGTTTGCAGGCAATCGCCACGGCCCGCCGCTTGGGAGCCGTGGTGGAAGCCTACGATGTGCGCGCCGCTGCCGGTGAGCAGGTAAAGTCCCTGGGCGCAAAGTTCATCGAGGTCGATCTCGGTGGTCTTCAGACGGAAGACAAGGGCGGCTATGCCAAAGAACTCAGCCCGGAAGCGCTGGAGTTAGGCCGTCAGGCGATCGCCACAGCTGCAAAGAACGTCGACTTGGTTATCACCACTGCGCAGGTTCCGGGACGCCGCGCGCCGCTTATGCTTCCCACCGCCGCAGTGGAAGGGATGCGGCCGGGATCGATCATTTTCGATCTGGCGGCCCCAGCGGGCGGAAACTGCGAGCTCACGAAATGCGGCGAGACCGTCATTCATCACGGCGTCACCATCTTCGGTCCCGCGAATCTTCCAGCTGAGGTGCCGGCGCATGCCAGCATGCTCTATTCGCGTAACCTGAGCAACTTCATGCAATTGATTCTCAAAAAAGGTGAACTGAGCATTGACCGCGCCGATGAGATCATTGCGGGATCGTGCGTCGCGACTGGCGGTGAATTTGTGAATGAAAAAGTTTCGGCGGCATTGGCGGCGCTGAAGGTTCATGCTTAAGGGCGCAGGAGGGATCTGTGAGTCCATTGTTCATACTTGCCATTCAAGCTCAACCCACGGTTGCTGAAGTGATGGACCCTAAGGTGCTGATAGCGGCGTTTTACGTCTTTGCTCTGGCGGCGTTTCTGGGTTACCAAGTGATTTCGCGCGTGCCGCCTCTGCTCCATACTCCGCTGATGTCGGCAACAAACGCGATTTCCGGCATCTCGCTGGTTGGCTCGCTGGTCATCGCCGGGGCTTACAAATTCAATTTCCACAAGCTGGCGGCGGGAGGCGTGGGAGCGCATGAATCCTGGGCTACGGTGATGGGCTTTATTGCCGTCTTCACCGCTACGGTCAACGTCGTGAGCGGCTTTGGTCTCACGGACCGGATGCTGAAGATGTTTCGGAAAGAGTTCAAGAAGAAGGAGGCGCAAAAGTAATGGAAGCGGCGCTGCAATCTCCGAACTACATTCTTGAGTTCACCTACATAGTTGCGTCGATCCTTTTCATTTGGGGATTGAAGAGCCTGAGCCATCCTGATACAGCGCGCAAAGGCATGTTTCTGGCCGAGGCTGGCATGGCTGCCGCTGTCATTGGCACGCTCTTTCACCGCGACATTCACTTCTTTGGCTGGATCATCGCCGGGCTGATTCTCGGGTCGATGGTGGGCGCGGCCTTTGCCGTCTGGGTGCCAATGACAGCCATGCCTCAGCGAACCGCGCTTTCGCATGCTTTCGGCGCGATTGCGGCAGCGCTGGTTGGTATTGCCGAGTTCGTCATGCACTCCGGCACCATGTCCACGTTTACACGCAGTGCGCTGGGCCTGGAAGTGATGCTCGGCACGCTGACCACCACGGGATCGCTGATCGCCTGCGGCAAGCTGCAGGGTGTCATTCGCGGCACGCCCATGCAGTTCAAAGGTCAGCAGTTCGTGAATATGCTGATCTTTCTTTCCATGGTGGGCTGCTTTGCTTACTCGCTTCATAACCCGGCGGCGACACCCTTCTTTTACGGCATGGTGACGCTTGGCTTCGTCTTTGGCGTCATGCTGGTGATTCCCATCGGTTCGGCGGACATGCCGGTGGTGATGTCCCTGCTGAACAGCTACGCCGGATTGTCTTCGGCGGCTACCGGATTTGTGTTGGGGAATAACATTTTGATCATCGCCGGAACGCTGGATGGTTTTTCAGGCTTCATCCTGTCCATCCTGATGTGCAAGGCCATGAACCGTTCGATTACCAATGTCCTATTTGGTGGCTTTGGCGCGGTGCATGCCAAAGCCGCAGCCGGAGCGGGCGGTGAAATGCACGAGATCTCGCTCGAAGACGCGGCGGTTCGGCTCGCCTATGCCAGCAAGGTTGTTTTCGTTCCCGGCTATGGGCTGGCCACCGCTCAGGCGCAGCACGCAGTGCGCGAACTGGCCGACATTCTGGAAGAACGCGGCGTGACCGTGAAGTACGGCATTCACCCAGTTGCGGGACGAATGCCTGGCCATATGAACGTATTGCTCGCCGAAGCCAACGTGCCCTATGGCGATCTCTATGAGATGGAGCAGATCAATCCGGAATTTCCTACGACCGATGTCGCTCTGGTGGTGGGGGCCAACGACGTGGTAAATCCGGATGCACGCGACAACTCCGATAGCCCTATCGCAGGGATGCCAATCCTTGAGGTGGACAGGGCAAAATCCGTCATTGTCCTCAAGCGCGGACAGGGGCGCGGCTTCTCCGGTTTGGAAAACCCCCTGTTTTTTAAGTCCGTCACCAGCATGCTCTATGGCGATGCAAAAGCGTCGCTTTCGCGGCTTGCGCAGGAAGTAAAGAACGTTTGAGCGCGAATCGAATCAAAGCGAAGCCCCGAGGAATTCGGGGCTTTTGTTTGCGAGCAACCAGCAGCACGGAAAAACTGTTAACGCCCACGTTTTCCCGTCAATTCGCACACGCGCAGTCCGAAAACTCGCGTCCTGCCACCGGAGTTCTCTACGCACGTTTCTCCCTCTTTTCGAAATTCAGGGAAGTATTTTTCTATAAGCCATGCGAGGGCCTGTTTCATCTCGTTGCCTTCCAGTTCACGGACCTCGCCAAAGGCAATGGCGCTCTCATAGCGCACGCTGAACTTCGCCGGGAGTACCTCGGTCGCTCCTACTACGCAGAAACTTGCTTTCGCACCCGCGTGCAGATGGTCGACCTTGCGGCCCTCGGGCGCGGAATGAAAGTAGATCTCTCCTTCCCGATAGACGTAGCTGAGTGGCACGCCATAGGGCTCGCCGTCTGGTCCCACCGTGCTCAGAACTCCGTACTCGCCCCGCGCGAGAAACTCGCGAGCCTCTTCTTCACTCGTTTGCAGATCTTTGCGCCGCATCTCCACTGGATTGGGTCTCCAAGTCTTCTACAACAGATTAACGCCAAGGCAGGCGGTAATAAGATTAGTTCAGACGAAACAAAACCCCCGGTGTCCGAGGGTTTGCTTTTATGGTGCGCTTGGCATTCAGCGCGGATAAAGAATCTAGTTGTTCGTATTGCTGCCTTGCCTAAGCCAGTTCGCCGCTCTGCGCACCTACTCCGTCTGCACAAAAGAACTTCGGCGCTGCGGTGTAGTCGAGGAATCTTTTCAGGCTGTCGATCAGCTTATCCGGCTCGGCCAGAAAGGAGTCGTGCCCATGAGCCGAGACAATTTGCTCGTACTCGCAATCCACTCCCGCCTCACGGAGCTTCTCGGCGAACTCGCGCACCTCGTGCTCGGGGAAGAGCAAGTCGCTGGAGATGCCGAACAGCAGAACCTTAGCGCGAACCCTCTCCCAGGTTTCGCCCGGCCAGTCCCGCTCAGGGTCGAACAGATCCATCGCACGGATGATCGAGAGGTATGCATTGGCGTCAAAGCGGTCCAGAAACAGCGTTCCCTGATATTCCAGATAGCCTGCGATGTCAAACCTTCCACACTCCTCCACCCAGGGAGCTTTTCCTTTACGGTCGGCCTTTCGCCCGTGGCGTGTTTGGAACAGTTCGGGGGATTTATAGGTAATCATGGCCAGCTTGCGAGCCTGCGCCAAGCCCGCGCGTGGTCCCGGCCCGCCATAGTAATCCCCGCCTCGCCACTCCGGGTCAGTGCGAATGGCTTCTCGCTGGATGTGGTTCAACCCCAAGCCCATTGCATTCACCGGCATTGCGCCCATTGCTACGATGCGGTCCACGAATCCGGGATACTCGACTGCCCATTGCAGCGCCTGCATTCCGCCAATCGAAGGGCCGATGGCCGTCCTCACATGAGAGATTCCAAGCTCCTCCAGCGCGATCTTTTGCGAGCGCACCCAGTCACGCACCGTGACCTGAGGAAAGTTCGCGCCGTACGGCTTACCTGTTGCGGGGTCGAGCGAGGCCGGGCTGGTAGAGCCATAGCAGGAGCCGATCACGTTGAAGCATACGACACACTCACGGTCCAAATCGAAGATTTTGTCCAGTATTTCCGTCCACCAGTGATCGACCCGCGAAGAGCCTGAGAGCGCGTGGCAGACCAGTGTCACGTTGCTGCATTCCTCGTTGGGCTCGCCGTAGATTGCGTAACGCAAGCTCGCGTCCGTCAGCATCTTGCCGCTTTCCAGTTCGAATGGGCCTCGATTCGTAATGGAAACTGTGCCCTGTGTCAGATGAAGATTCTTTTGGAGAGTCGTTGCCATGATTACCTTCCTGCTCCCTGCCTTACGGGCACGGGCAGAGTATGCGTCGTACCATTCGCAGCTTCGATTGCCTGCGCGAGATCGTCGATAAGGTCACGTACGTCCTCGATTCCAATCGAGAGCCGGACCAGTTCCTGGGTCACGCCCGAGCTGAGTTGTTCCTGTTCCGTCAGCTGCTGGTGAGTTGTGGAGGATGGATGAATGATGAGCGACTTTGCGTCACCGATATTTGCAACGTGACTGAACAGTTTGACCGAGTCGATCAGCTTGCGCCCCGCCTCGTACCCGCCCTTGATTCCAAAAGTCATCAGTCCGCCTTGTCCGTCCGGAAGATACTTTTTGGCGCGCTCATAGTACTTGCTCGATTGCAATCCCGGATAGTTCACCCAGGCAACTCCAGGATGTGTCTCCAGGTAGCTTGCCACCGCTAAGGCGTTTTCCGAGTGCCGCTGCGCCCGCAGATGCAGCGTCTCGGCACCCTGCAAAAGCAGAAAGGAACTGAAAGGAGAGAGCGCCGCACCGGTGTCGCGTAGTACCTGCACGCGAGCCTTGACAATGAATGCCAGGTTTCCAAAAGTCTTGGTGTAGCTGATGCCGTGATAACTCGGATCGGGATCGACGAAGTCCTGCTTGAAACGCGGCGATGCCGTCCAGTCGAAGCGTCCTGAGTCCACGATAATGCCGCCGAGCGTTGTTCCGTGTCCGCCGATAAACTTTGTTGCCGAATTCACAACAATGTCGGCGCCCCACTCGATTGGCCGTACCAGCGCCGGAGAAGCGGCGGTATTGTCGACCACAAGCGGTATTCCCGCTTCATGCGCAATCTTGGCCAGCGTCTCGATTTCGGCCACGTCCAGCTTCGGGTTGCCCAGTGTCTCGGTGTAGAGTGCCCGTGTCTTTTCAGTGATTGCTGCGCGAATACCGTCGAAATCCTCGGTGTCCACGAATTTGACTGTAATGCCCAACCGGCGCAGGGTGTAGTGGAAAAGGGTATAGGTGCCGCCGTAGAGCGAGGTGGTTGAAACCACTTCATCGCCCGCTCCTGCCAGAGTAGTAATCGTCAGTGCCTCCGCTGCCATTCCCGAAGCCGCTGCCAAGCCAGCCGCGCCACCTTCCAGCGCCGCTATGCGCTTTTCAAACACGTCGGTGGTCGGATTCATGATGCGGGTGTAGATATTTCCAGGTTCTTCCAAGCCAAAGAGCCGGGCTGCGTGATCACTATCCTCAAACGCATAACTGGTCGTCTGGTAGATCGGCACGGCCAGCGCCTTCGTTGTTTTCTCGACGATCTGCCCGCCGTGAACAGCCAAGGTGGCGAAATTCTGTTTCTTCTGATTTTCCGGCATTTGCGAAACCCTTCTTCCGAAATCTCTAATAAACAAAAACGACCCATCCGATTGGCCGTGGGTCGTTTGGAAACTCTTGATGTCGCTTTGTAGTGTCGATCTAAGCGAGCACACCCACGGCGGTAGGCGCCAACATGTGGGTGCACATGGCCATGGCCGTTATGAGGGTCGCATACGACATCCTGCAATATAGTTACAGGAGTTCGGCCATCCCTGTCAAGCCAGCTCGGAAAAGTAGCCTCCCGGTTTCGGTTGCGCTGCCAGCCAGCCCGAATATACCCATTTTCAGGAAGCCGAGGGAAGAACAAAGCCCGCGCAGATTGCAGCGTTCGCGCGGGCTTCGTTTTGTTTCGAGAATTCAATTAGAACGGAACCGGGATCTTCTTACGGTGTTTCTTTTTCTCTTTTCGGCTGGATGATGCGTCCTTGGAATCATTGTTTGTATTCGCCGAAGAGGATGAATTTGCATCTGCTTCGTCCGATGAATCCGACGCTGACTCGTTGAGTTGGTCAGGCGCTTTCTTGGGTATGTCGTTGGAACTCAATGCGGAGTCAGAGGAGCGCGGGGCCGCCTGATTCTCCGTAATCTTGGTGTCCTCGGATACCGTCTCGATTGCAACCTTGCCTTTGCCTACCCGACTGGCCTTGGCCTCCAGGTCAGCCTTCACAGAGGAAGTGAGTTCGCGCGCAAGGGCGGCTGCATCTGTTTCCTTCGGATCGATCAAGCTGGGTTCGCCGACCTTGGTTGCGCCACTCAGGTCGGGCTTCTTGCTCATGTCGTGCATAAAGCGCCCATAGCGAGTCGTCGCAGTACGGCTTGCAAGCTCTCTCTTATTTACAGCGATGGCTTCGGGAGTTGGCGTAGGTATCGGCCGACCCAGAGCTGCCAGACGTCGACGCGCATCCTGATACCGCGGCATTGCCGGGTAACGAATCACAATCTTGTGATAAGCCCGTTCCGCATTATCAAGGTACCCCTTCCTTAGGCCCTTCAGGTTGGCGGAAACATTCGTGGTGGAGATTGCTTCGGCCTGTTGCTCGTAAGCCTGGCCGAGAATAAACAGAGCTTCATCGGCTCGGCTATATAGCGGATAAGTATCGCTCAGCGTTTTGGCACGGGCAATCGCGGCCAGCATCGATCCGCGCAGGAAATAAATACGCGCAATGCGGAACTCGCGTTCGGCTAAAACCTCCTGTACTTCGAGCAGACGCAGGCGGGCGGTCTCAATCAGTTTGCTGTCCGGGTATTGCATCATCATCAGGCGGTACTCCTCCTGGGCCCGGAGAGCATGGGTGAAGTCGCGGTCCGGCTTGCCCATCTCGCGATAATGGATGTCGGCGATTTTCAGCTGTGCTTCTGCCGCTTCCGCCATGTTCGGGAAAAACGTGATGAAATCACGAAATTCCGTTTCCGCCTGGGCCAGCGCCGCAGTGTTGCCTTCCTGATACCAGGCCTCGCCAACTGCCAGTTTGGCGCGCGCTACATATTCCGATTCCGGGTAGGTATTGATGAGCGTTTGCAGCGTCATGCGCGCCGCGTCAAATCTGCGCTCTTTCATCGCCTCCATGGCACGGTCATAAAGCACCTTGTCCGGCTGCTTGGAGTTGACGTGCGCCAACGGATTAGCGGCCTTCTTGTTTTTCTTGCAGGCCACGCCGGTCAGCAAGCTTGCAGCCAGCAGCAGGGCGATGAGAACGCGACGAACCATGCGGGAAACACCTCAGTAGAACTCGAACGAGCGGTTATGCCTTTAGCGATGCGGCCACGCGCGCGACCTGCAGAAGCTCTCGAACATTTTGCCTGGAATCGCCTCGGCCAAATACGGCGTTGCCGGCGACGAGAATCTCGGCGCCAGCTTGCACGGCAGCCTCTATGGTATCAAGAGCTATGCCGCCATCGACCTCAATACGGAAGCCGAGAGAGCGCTGAGCACGCAATTCCGCAAGATGGCGAATCTTTCCCAGGGTTCGGGGAATGAATTTCTGGCCGCCAAAGCCTGGATTCACCGACATGACCAGCACGTAGTCCACGGCTTCTAAAATGTCGGAGAGGGTTGCGACCGGCGTTGCCGGATTGATGACGACTCCGGCCAGCGCGCCACGCGAGCGGATATGCTGCACGACCCGGTCCAGATGTACGCAGGCTTCCTGGTGCACGCTGATCCAGTCGGCTCCCGCATCGATGAAAGCCGGAATGTAATTGTCCGGGTTCTCAATCATCAGGTGAACGTCCAGCGGCGCCTTCACATGCTTGCGAAGGGCGGCTACTACGGGTGGCCCAATGGTGATGTTGGGTACGAAGTGACCATCCATTACGTCTATATGCAGCACGGTAGCCCCTGCTTCCAGCACGGGGTTGACCTGTTCGGAAAGGCGGGCGAAATCAGCCGACAAGATAGAAGGTGCAAGCTCGATCACTTTGTTCTCCTCAGGGCTTTGCTGTGGAAATTTTATCACGCGAGTGACTGCCAGCCCCCTGCATACGCAAGAGTTGCCTTAGCCGTGTTACGCTGCTCAGTATGGCGCTAGTGGAAGCAGAGCATCTTACTAAGATCTATGACACGGTGGATACCTTCGGGCGCGGTTCCGGAGCGAGCGTTCGCGCCGTCGACGATGTCTCCTTCACAATCGAGAAGGGTGAAACCCTTGGGCTGGTCGGCGAATCGGGTTGCGGCAAGAGCACCCTGGGCCGGATGCTGCTGCGCCTCATCGAGCCCACCAGCGGAGTGGTGCGCTTCGATGGCGCAGAGATTACTTCAATGGGCGCGCGAGCCCTGCGCGAAACCCGGCGCGACATGCAGATCATCTTCCAGGATCCCTTCGGCTCGCTCGATCCGCGCCTGACGGTTGAAGAGATAGTCACCGAGCCGCTGGCAATTCACGAAAACCTCGGCAAGCCACTGCTTCGCCAGCACGCCGCGGAACTGATGGGCGCCGTGGGCCTTGAAGTCAGCGCCCTTGGCCGCCAACCGCACGAGTTCAGCGGCGGCCAGCGACAGCGCATCGGAATCGCCCGCGCACTCGCCTTGCGTCCGCGCTTCATCGTTGCGGACGAGGCCGTCAGTGCCCTCGATGTAAGCGTGGCCGCGCAGATTGTGAATCTGCTGAAGAAATTGCAGAAAGAGTTCGGCCTGACCTACCTGTTCATCTCGCACTCCATGCCGGTAGTGCGCTATCTCTCGACCCGCATCGCCGTGATGCGCGGCGGAAAGATCGTCGAGATCGGCGATGCGGAGCAGATAACCAGCGCGCCGAAGCATGAGTACACGCAGGAGTTGCTGAGAGCGGTGGAGGAGTAGGGATTGTCCCCCACTCAAGCCCAAAAGATGGGCTTGAATGGGCCACCCGCCGGTTTCTTTTTACTACTGGGACTTTGGCTCTCGGCCTAACAAGCGATATACGCGCTGGGAATCCGATTCATATGTACGTATTGTTGAGTCCGATAGGCCGTCACGAGGCTTGCCCGATTCAGCCCATCGGTATGCCCGGACATAAGGTGAAACTGAGTCCGGCTTTACCCCATCGTTAAGGAGCACCTCTCTCACTCTACCCATATCCATACAACTGGAACCTCCTTTTTCAGCTCCCGTTCGGCTGAATTTTACCGCTGATAGCCGCCGCGTACCAGAAGCCGGGGTACTGCTTGTTCCAGCATCTGTGCAAGGCTTTCAAAGCTCTTCGCCACCTGTTGGTCTATCTGGCGGGTGGCCCATTCAAGCCTTCTGTTGGCTTGAGTGGGGTAGCTGTGTAGCTGCACAAAGCCGTTCGGCCGCGCGCTCACGCTTCCTTGCTGTCCACTCGGACTCGATTTCTACGCGCCCTTCGCAGCCGGTCGCATAGTGGCGGAAGCTGCTCCACTCCCAATCCTCGGGACGTTCGCACAGGCCACGCTTTGCGTGGTTGCGGTGGATGTAACGCAACTTTTCAACGAACTGATCATAGTCACGAATGTTGAAATCGTAATAGCGTTTCTGCCAGAAGTGTTCGGCTTCGCCAATCAATCGCCGCGAGACGCCTTGCTTCAGCGACTTGATCGCATCTGAGAGCGTCGAGCGTTGTGGTTCGCTGATCAACAAGTGGATGTGCTCGGGCATGACAACCTAGCCGTAAACGCTCATCAGGTAATTGCGTCGGAAGCGCTCCAGCGCTAGCTCGAATGTGCATTTCGCCGACGGATCGTTAAACAACTCGCGACGATGGTAGCAGGAGAAGGTCACAAAGTGAGTTTGTCCGGATTCGTGGAATCGCTTTAGACGCGAAGGCATGAAGGCAGAGTAGGTTGGAGAACTTCTTGGCTCAAGTGAAAAGCAGAGGGATTGGGCTGACTGAGACCCCACTCAAGCCCAAAAGATGGGCTTGAATGGGGCACCCGCACCCGTCAACAGAGGGCTTGAATGGGCCACCTGTCCAACTGTCGAACAAACAACCTCTTTTTGCATACAATGTACCTGTGAACTCCGAATTCATCCGCGCACTTCCCAAGGCCGAGTTGCACCTCCATCTTGAGGGCTCGGTTGATCCTCTGACTCTTAGCCAGCTTAGCGAGAAGCATCACACGCCGTTTCCTTGGGCGAGCAATCGCTACAAGGCGCTGCCCGACTCGCACCGTCCGCTTACGGTTGCCGAGACGGAGGCGCTTTACGAATACAAGGATTTCACGGGCTTCCTGATGGCTTTTAAGGCGGTCAGCGAGCGTTTGCGCGACCCGGAGGACTATGAGCTGATCACCTATCGGCTGGTGGAGAAGCTCGCCGCCGAGGGCTGCGTACATGCAGAGGTGTTCGTCAGCGTCGGAATCGTCTTCTGGCGCGGGCAGGAATTCGATTCGCTCTTCGAAGGATTGGAGCGCGGGAGGAAGCGCGCAGAAAAAGACTTCGGAACCACTCTCTACTGGATTTTCGACGCGGTGCGTCATTTCGGCCCCGAGGAAGGCGAGAAGGTCCTCGCCAAAGCCATCCAGTACCAGTCAAGAAACGTAATCGGCATCGGGATCGGCGGCGACGAGCGCGAGGGAGCGCCGGAGTTGTTCGATCAGGTTTATGCGAAGGCCGCGCGCGCGGGATTGCGCTTGAGCGTTCATGCGGGAGAAACGGTTGGGCCGTCTTCGATCTATGGCGCGCTCGACGTGTTGAAGGCCGAGCGGCTGGGGCACGCGCTCTCTGCCGAGCAGGACCCCGCGCTTGTCGAACGGCTTGTCCGCGACCAGGTGCCGCTCGAACTCTGCGTCACCTCGAACCTGCGTACAAGCTGCTGTCCCGGGCTTGAGGTACACCCGCTGCGGCGGTATTTCGATGCCGGCGCGATGGTCACAATCAACACCGACGATCCGGAGATGTTCCAGACGACACTGGTGCGCGAGTACCAGTTGGCGCAGGACGCTTTTGGATTCAGCAACGAAGAATTGCGCCAGCTTGCGGCAAATTCCTTTCTCGCCTCATGGCTTCCGAAAGAGCGAAAGCGTGAACTGTTGAAGCTGCTGTGAACCACTCGAAAGCCGAGGACTTGAAATCCTTCAGGTTGACTCCGCTTGCGTGAAATTTAGCTTCGGTAATCCGAAACTTTGCAACACTTTCGCTTGCCGTTCCGCCTGCTCTCCTATAAAGTTCTCGCGTTATGGTTAAACAGGTTCCGATTGGCACGAAGGGTACGGCAGAGGAACGCGTGCAGTACGAGCAGACCCTGTCCGCGCACAATCATCACCTCCCTCCCCTCTATTCCACTCCGGATATGCTCCGGTTGATGGAGTCGGCCGCCATTCACGCGTTGCAGCCTTTCTGCGAGCCCGGCGAGATTTCAGTTGGCACGGGTGTGAATATTCAACACCGTGCTCCGGTTGGAATCAACGCGGTTGTGCGCGCCACAGCCGAGGTTGAGTCGATTGAAGGGCGTTTTTATCAGATTCGTGTGGCAGCCTATGAGGGAAAGCGCGAACTCGGCGCCGGTATCATCACGCGCGCCATCGTCCGAGCAGACGACTTTCTAAAAAAGCACGACATTCCGAAGCCGTAATCTCTTTTTTATTTCAAAAAGATCCGCGTCACCAACTGAGGTTTTTTCATCTTAAGTTGAGTGCAAAGAAGTGGAGTGCTTGTATTCCCGGATCGCCAGTGGGGTGCTCCGGGAATTTTTTTGTCTGGATATCTGCTCTGTTATCTTTCAGTTAGCATTGCTCGCAGTTCCGCTATGGAAATTTCCGACTTGCCGGTGAGCATAACGGGGTCCTTGGCCGAATGAAAGACGTAGCTCTGCATCCCTATTTTCTTCGCGCCTTCGGTGTTCACCTTTTTATCGTCTAAAAAGAGCGCCTCTTCCGGGCAACATCCAAGACGGCGGCAGCATTCCAGGTAGATTTCCGGTTCAGGTTTCACCGTCCCGACCTCGCAGGAATAGATCTGTACGTCGAACTCATTTAGCCAGTCCAGCTTTCGGCGGATCGCCGCCAGCATGATGTGCTCCATGTTGCTCAGGATTGCAGTCCGGTACCCTGCTCGACGCAGATCACGAGCAAAGGCGAGCATCTCTGGATTCTCGTTGCTCCACTGTGAATTGTCCTGTTCAATCAGATCGCGCGCCTCGGCCTCGTCGATGGTCACTCCGCAATCCTTGCCCACCTTTTGCCAATAGGCGATGTTGCTGAGCGTCCCACGGTCGAGTTCTACGCGGTTTTCCCAGTAGATCTGCTGAAATTCCTGTACCGCTTTTCCAAAACGAGTACTTAGGCTCTGCCACTGCTCCGGGGTAGGCGGTAGCGAAAGGACTTTCCCGTAATCGAAGACAACTGCTTTAACGCGGGTCATAAGGAAATCCTACACTGGCAAACTGCCAGCGTCAGCAGGCTTTGCGCCCAGGTTTCGGCGCCGTCCTGGAGAGCGGGAACAGCAGAACTGATCTCTCTGTCTTACAATCAAGGTTCCATGTCTTTTTCTTTTAAGGTTGAAGCCACTTGCGGAGCGGCGCGCGCCGGCCGTTTCACTACTTCTCATGGCGAGGTTCAGACGCCGGTATTCATGCCGGTTGGCACGGTGGCCTCGGTTAAAGGCGTTCCCCAGGACGTCTTGGACGAGCTGGACGTTCAGATTCTGCTCAACAACACCTACCATCTCTACCTCCGCCCTGGGGTGGAAACCGTCCGGCGGCTCGGCGGCGTGCAGAAGTTCATGGCCTGGCACAAACCCATTCTCACCGACTCAGGCGGGTTCCAGGTATTCAGCCTCAGCGATCTGCGCAAGTTGACCGAGGATGGCGTGCAGTTCCGGTCGCATATTGATGGCTCATTGCACTTTTTTTCGCCGGAAACCTCGCTCGCAGCGGAAATCGGTCTCGGCGCTAACATTGTTATGGCTTTTGACGAGTGCACGGAGTTTCCCGCTACTCATGAACGCGCACGAAAGTCCATGGAGATGACCGCACGCTGGCTTCGCCGCAGCAAGGATTACTTTGAGGCTCACAAGTACGAAGTTCCCTGGTTCGAGGAGAAGACCTGCCAGTTCGGCACCGAGCAAACGCAGGCTCTCTTTGGAATTGTGCAGGGAGGTATGTACCCGGATCTCCGGCGTGAATCCGCCGAGCGCACGGTGGAGATGGGTTTTTCAGGTCACGCCATCGGCGGTTTGTCCGTCGGAGAGCCGCGGGAAAAAACCTGGGAGATAGTCAACGAGACGATTCCACTGCTCCCTGCCGATAAGCCTCGCTATGTCATGGGAGTAGGAACGCCGGGGGAGATTGTGGAGTATGTTCGCCTGGGCGTGGACATGATGGACTGCGTGATGCCTACTCGCGCCGCTCGTCACGGTTTGCTGTTCACGAGCGAAGGAAAAGTGAACATTAAGAATGCACGATACGCCCGCGACGAGAACCCGATCGACCCGAATTGCCGCTGCAAGGTGTGCTCGCGCTACTCCCGCGCCTATCTGCGCCACATCTACTCGTCACAGGAGGTGCTCGCGCAGGTATTGAACACGGTTCACAATCTGGCATACTACCTTGACATCATGAGGCGGGTCCGAGAGACTATCATTTTGGGAAAGTTTGCGGCCAGCCGTTCTGCCGTTTAACGGCGGGTGCAGCTGTGGCGTTCACCTATTTCGCGCCTCTCAGCGACGTGTCCCCAATTTCAATGCTGGTGCCTGGAGATTCGAGCTAATCCGAAGCTCTGGATAGCAGAATATAATTGAAGATGGCAGTGGGTTCTGTGCGTCGCTGGATGTGTGCTTTGGGTGAGCAGGCCTGTTGCATGTTAGAAATTCAAATTTTCTACGCCGCTGCCTGCCAATGCTGGTATGTGTGAGCGGCCGGGACTCTAAGAATGATTGCTCAACTCGCATCTGTCGTCTTTTTTCAATTTCAACCCGCTTCCGGGATGAATTCCATCCTGATGATGGTGGCAGTCTTTGCTGTCTTCTATGTCCTCCTAATCCTGCCGCAGCAGAAGAGGCAGAAAAAATGGCAGGCGATGATTGACGGCCTCAAGTCCGGCGACCGTGTCGTTACCACCGGAGGGATAGTCGGTATCATTCTTTCGATTAAGCAAGGCGAAGGCGCAGACGTCGGCAGCATCATCCTCCGCGTAGCTCCGGACAACTTGAAACTTGAAGTTTCTCGCAATGCTATCGCGTCGGTCTCCGTCAGCGATAGCGGGACAAAATCTTAAACGATCGCGGTTTCCATGAAGAAGAACCTGCTCTGGAAAGTTTTATTCATTGTTGCTACTTTGGTCGTGTTTGTCTGGGGAATTTTCCTCGGAACCGATCCACAGAAGAGCATTGAAGCCATCAAGACGCGTGGCATCGTTGCCGGCATTCAGCAGAACATCCATCTTGGTCTTGACCTTCGCGGCGGCACCCACCTGATTCTCCAGGTGCAGGTAAACGACGCTGTGAATGCCGAAACCGATCAGACCATTGAGCGGCTCAAGGATGCGCTTAAGAAGAAGAATATCGCTTTCGGGGACATCGTCAAACTCGATCCCGCAGCGGCTCCGCAGAAGATTGTTTTGCGCGGTGTTGATATCGGTGCCGCCGGTGATCTGCGCTCGCTCATTCAGGATCAGTTTGCCGAATACGATCTCGTTTCCGGCTCCGATAATTCCTGGAATGTTGTTCTGAAGCCGGCCGTCCTCGAAACGATTAAGAAACGCGCCGTGGAGCAGGCGGTCGAAACCATTCGCAACCGAATAGACCAGCTTGGCGTTTCCGAGCCTATTATTCAGGAACACAGCCTGGGCGAGCACCAAATCCTTGTGCAGCTTCCCGGCGTGGATGATCCTGCCCGCGTTAAGGAAGTGATGCAGTCCACCGCGATGCTGGAAATCCGGCTTGGTCTGGATAATGGACGCGCCTACAGAAGCGAGCAGGAGGCTTTAGCTGCTCACGGCGGCATTCTTCCCCCGGATGCGGTCATCATCAAGGGCAAGCCTAAAGCCGGCACTGACAGCGGCGAGGTCTACTACCTGATCAGCCGCGTCTCGGCGGTCAGCGGACGCGACCTTCGGTCGGCAGAAGCTGGACGCGAAGAGAATGGACGTCCCGATGTGATCTTCACCCTGACCCGTGACGGCGGCGACCGGTTCTACAATTTCACCTCCGCCCACGTCGGAGAACCTCTGGCAATTGTGCTGGACGGGAAGGTGCAGGAAATCGCCAACATCAAGGAACCGATTCGCGACACTGGCCGCATCTCCGGTTCATTCACCGAACAGCAGACGAAGGATCTTTCGATGGTTCTGCGTTCCGGTGCGCTGCCGGCGTCGATCAAGTACCTTGAAGAACGTACCGTCGGCCCATCGCTAGGCGCCGACTCGATTGAGAAGGGCGTGCGCGCGGCGCTGGTCGGTCTGATCGCCGTTATGGCCTTCATGCTGATCTATTACCGTTTCGCTGGAATCAACGCGGATTTCGCGCTGATCCTGAATCTGGTGATTCTGCTCGGCTTCCTTGGCTTCACAGGCGCCACGCTTACCTTGCCCGGAATCGCGGGTCTCATCCTCACGGTTGGTATGGGTGTGGATTCCAACGTGCTGATCTTCGAGCGTATTCGCGAAGAGCTGCGCAATGGAAAGACCCCGCCCTCGGCTGTGGAGCAGGGCTTTAAGCAGGCCTGGGTAACGATTGTCGATACCCACGTCACTACGATTGTTTCGGCGGCCATCCTGTTCCTGTTTGGAACCGGTCCGGTCAAGGGATTTGCTGTGACCCTTACTTTCGGTTTGCTGGCGAACCTGTTCACCGCGGTCTTCGTATCGCGCACGATCTTTGACAGCATCCTCAACCGCCATCAGCACGGCGAGGCGCTCTCGATCTAAGTTCGACGGCCGGACCGGGAAGATTTTCCGGTTCCGGCCGTAGCAAGTCAGATGTGAAGTTCAGCTGCGTTCGAAACGCACAAGAAATTTAGAGGAGCCCGCGCTTCTCAAGAAGGCTTCTAAAGTGGAACTGTTTCGTAACACAAATATCGACTTTCTCAGCAAGAAGTGGTATTTCCTTGCCTTCTCGTTGATCTTCTCCGTTGCCGGTGTCGCTTCCATGCTGTTTTGGCACCACATCCCGCTCGGAATCGATTTCCGTGGCGGGACTGTCGTGGACGTGAAGTTCACGCAGACACCCAACGTAGACAAAATTCGAGCGGAACTGGATCGCGCCGGGCTGAAAAACACCACGCTCCAGGCCGACACCCGCCCTGGCAGCAATGAGCTGCTCATTAAGCTTGATATTCGCGAAACCAGCGAACAGGCGCTTGATCAGGGTAAGGAGCAGATCATCAAGGCCCTGGAGACTAACGCCGAAGCAGGGAAAACCGATCTCAACAACATCGGCTACACGTCTTTGCAGGACTATCTGCTCAAGGCGGATCCGCTGCACCTCGGCACCGATGCCCCGGCTCAGTACGCCCAGATCGCGCGCTCGATTGTGAACTTCCGCGACAAGACTCATAGCGGGGTTCTGAACTCCGTAGCAGATGTCAGCGCGGTCGCTCCGGCCGGCGTGGTTCAGGCTCTGCAGCAGGATTTCTTCACCTCGAATTTCGGTGTGCGTAACGTCGAGATTGTTGGTCCGCAGGTTGGCGCCCAGCTCCGGAAGCAGGCTCTTCTTGCGACGCTGTACTCACTGCTCGGAATGCTGCTCTACCTCTGGTTCCGCTTCGAGTTAATCTATGGCGTGGCCGCGGTTATCGCCTGCTTCCATGACACGCTCATTACTGTTGGCGCGTTCTCGCTGCTCAATACCGAGATCTCGCTGACGGTGATCGCGGCGATACTTACCCTCGTCGGCTACTCGATGAATGACACCATCGTCGTCTTCGACCGTATTCGCGAGAATATCAAGCTGCAGCGTAGGGATTCGCTGGCCGAGATCGTAAACAAGAGCATCAACCAAACGCTGAGCAGAACAGTTCTGACCTCCGGCCTCACGTTCCTCACCGTGCTTGCGTTGTTCCTGTTTGGCGGAGAAGTCCTGCACGGCTTCTCTCTGGCTCTCGTGATTGGCATTCTTATTGGCACATATTCGTCGATTTTCATCGCGGCGCCTATGTTGGTTGCTTATCAGGAGTGGCGAGGACAGAAAGCCGTGCCTGGAGCGCCATCTGCTTCGTCGGGCGGCAAGGGGCGCCGTTATAAGTCACCGGCAAAGGCGTAGCCAGTTTTCAAAACGCGATTCCGGCGGCGGGTTGACCAGAGTGGTCGCCCGCCTTGCCGCATACAAAGGTGAGTTCCAGGTTTGCGGTTTATGCTCCACGGTTTGCGCTATCTGAAGTGTTGTTTTTTCGGCGGTCAGTCGATTTTGGGAGCAATTTCATCGCCGCTGGTGTCTATTCAAATAGTAAGACGGAGAACTGGTTTATGTTCGAAGACAGCCTTCTGGAATCTGGCGGAAGAAACTCGAAGCTAAAGAGGCGCGGCCCGTGGGCGACTCTGGTTTCCTTCGCTATTCAGATCGCGCTGATTGGCGTACTGGTATTGATTCCCCTGATTTATACAGATAATCTCCCTAAACAGCAGTTGATGGGGTATTTGGTTGCCCCACCCCCGCCTCCTCCGCCTCCTCCGCCTGCCGCAGCGCCTGCAGCAGGGCAGGTGATCAAGGCGTCTAAGAGTATGATAGAGATTGACAACGGAAAACTTAAAGCTCCCACTGCGATTCCCAAAAAGATTGCGATGGTCAGAGAAGACGTGGCACCACCGCAGGTCGGCGGCGTGGTGGGTGGCGTACCCGGTGGCGTACCCGGCGGAGTCGTAGGTGGCGTACCTGGTGGATCCCAGGGCGGTGTGATAGGCGGCGTGCTTGGAACGATCGCGTCGGCCGTACCGGTGGCTGTTCCCGTCCCCAAGGTAGCAACCCCTCAGCGCGTCAAGGTATCTGGGGGTGTTACCACGGGGCTTTTGATTCACAAGGTTCAGCCGACGTATCCGCAATTGGCAAAGCAGGCGCGTATCTCCGGTTCGGTTATCCTTCAGGCCGTGATCGGCAAGGATGGCTCGATTCAGAACCTGCGCGCCGTCAGCGGTCCGCCGATGCTCATTCAGAGTGCCATCGAGGCAGTTCGGCAGTGGAGGTACAAGCCTTATTACCTTAACGGCGAACCGGTCGAAGTGGATACTCAGATAACCGTAAATTTCACCTTGGCGGGTGGATAAACCCTTGAAGCCGGGGTCAACTTTGGCCGTTTCTGCGGATTTAGGTCCATCTCAAGCGCTAGACCAGCATCCAACTGTCGCGTCGGGAAAAGCTCTCAATTCGTGGCAGGGCAACCGTTCAACTGTGCGGCCCGGAGGTTCAAAAAACGAAGGCCGTGTATCCCGAGTGGCTGCGCACAAACTTTAAGATCAGAGCTTGAAACAGTTCTGAGGAGGAAATTCAACTCATGGTTCTCGCAAACATCGCAACGTTGGTTCTGTGCAATCTGCACCAAGCCGCGGTCCTGCTTTTCCAGGAGCCCGAAGGTGGCATCGGCTGGGACCCAATTTCGCTTTGGAAGCAGATGGGCTTCCTGGCGAAGATCGTCGTGGTCGTCCTGTTCCTGATGTCCGGCTGGTCGATCGGCATCATGATCGATCGCGCACTCGCCTTCTCGGCTGCCCGCAGCCAGTCGCGCGCTTTCGCTCCGGCTGTGGCTGGTGCCCTGAAGGATGGAAAGATTGAAGAAGCCATCAAGGTTGCCGACCGCAACAAGAAGAGCCATCTAGCGAAGGTCGTAGCCGCCGGTCTACAGGAATTCAAGGCTCACGGTGAATCCGCAGAGCAGGGCGAAGGGCTTGAAGCTTCCCGCCGCGCCCTTGAACGCTCCGTAGCCATCGTTCATGCCGAGCTGAAGCGCGGCCTTGGCGGTCTGGCCACGATCGGCTCCACGGCTCCGTTCGTCGGTCTGTTCGGAACCGTCGTTGGAATTTTGAATGCTTTCAAGGGAATCTCGGGCGCTAAGGCAACTGGTCTGGCTGCCGTCGCGGGCGGTATTTCTGAAGCTCTTGTGACCACTGCTATCGGTCTGTTTGTCGCAATCCCGGCCGTGTGGATGTTCAACTACTTTACCGGTCGCGTCGAAGCATTCGATGTGGAAATGGACAACAGCTCCAGCGAGTTGATCGACTACTTCTTAAAGCGTCGCAACACCCGCCGGTAACACTGATACCGGGAGATAGGGAAGCAATGGCAAACGGAAAGAAGAAGCGAATGGGCGACGTCAACTCGGAGATTAACGTTACTCCGATGGTTGACGTGATGCTCGTGTTGTTGATCATCTTCATGGTGGTCACGCCGATGCTCCAGAAAGGCGTCAGCGTGACCCTGGCAAAGACGGATAATCCGATTCAGATGCCGGAGGCCGACAAGGAAGATTCCCTCATCGTGGCCGTCATGCGCGATGGGAAGATTTACTTCAACTCCGATGCCGTCTCGCCTGAACAGTTGACCGATAAAGTGAAGGACAAACTGGCGAACAAGACTGAAAAGCGTATCTTCGTCAAGGCAGACGCCGGCGCCAAGTACGGCGACGTCGTCTCAGTGGTCGATGATGTCCGGTCCGCGGGTGTGGATCAACTCGGCCTCCTCACCGAAGAACGCAAGCGGGACTCGTTCAAGTCACCGGCAGCTGCCGAGACTAAGAATAAGAAGAAGTAGGGAGCGACCGTTATGGCAATGCAAGCGGGTGGCGGGGGCAATGGTCCTCAGGCAAACATTAACGTAACGCCGCTGATCGATGTGTTGCTGGTGCTGCTGATCATCTTCATGGTCATCACACCATTCACGCCCAAAGGGCTTGACGCGCTGGTACCTCAGCCTCCGAAGCAGCCTCAGAAGCAGAGCGAACCCGATCAGCGCACAATCGTCGTACAGGTGCACAAGAATGGTGCAATCAAGATCAACCAGGATGACGTGCCGATAGATAAGTTGCAGGGCCGTCTGGAAGACATCTTCAAGACGCGTGCTGAAAAGGTCGCGTTCGTCAAAGGCGATGAAGATCTCACTTTTGCCGACGTAGCCTCTGTGATCGACAAGGTTCACGCCGCCGGCGTGGACAAGGTTGGTCTCATCACTGCCAAGATCGAAGCCGGACAGTAGCCGGATTGCAAGAATCGAGTGAACGGGAGCGTTGCGCAGCAAGCCGCGCTCCCGCCTCCTCTCCCTTCCGATAAAGCACGGAGCGGGCCTCTGAAGCGCCCGTACCGAGGCGACGGTGCACGTATGTACCTGGCAGTGAAGCTTTTCCCGAGACTTCAGACCCGGCTCAAAAAATTGGCAACGGAAGGTGATACTAAATGAACAGAATCGTACGCGTGCTGGCCGGTTTATTCCTCGCTCTCGCCGTATTGGCGTCTGCCGGGTGTACCAAGCTCCAGGCTCGCGACCACCTGAACAAGGGTGTGCAATCTTACAAGAACGCTCGTTATGAAGAGGCGATTGAACATTTTAAGACTGCGGTCAGCCTTGATCCCAGCCTGCTCAACGCTCGCATTTATCTCGCCACGGCTTATGCCCAGCAGTATGTTCCCGGGGCTGAGACTCCGGAAAACAAACGCTACGCCGAGCAGGCCATTGGGGAATACAAGAAGGTCCTCACTGTCGATCCTGCAAACGTGAATGCAGTGAAGGGAATAGCCTATCTCTTGCTCCAGCAGAAACAGTTCGCGGATGCAAAGCAGTACTACAACAAGGCTATTCAGATCGATCCCAATGATCCGGAATCCTATTACTCGGTCGCCTTCATCGACTGGACCGAGGCTTACAAGTTTCGCCAGGAACAACGCAACAAGCTAGGTATGAAGGTCACGGATCCCCTGAAGGACAAGGGTGTTTGCAGCGTGGTAAAGGCGCATAACGCCCCCGCAGTGGAAGAAGGCATTAACCTTCTGACAAAGGCTCTCCAGCTTCGTCAAGATTATGACGATGCCATGGCTTACCTGAATCTGATGTATCGTGAGCGTGCCGACTACGAGTGTGACAACCCAGAGGCCCGTGTCGCAGATCTCAAGGCTGCCGACAACTGGGTGGACAAGACTATCGCTACCAAGAAAGAAAAGGCGAACAGACAAGGGCCAGGTGGAATTGTAATGGACCAGCAGCAGAGATAGCTGCCCTTGTGCTTTCTTGTTCATGGCCTCTCTGCGGAGAGGCCATGGCGTTTCTCACGAAATAACGCCGGTTCGGAGCCCGTTTTAGATTTATTGTTTCACTCGTGAACCATTTCTGTTAACATCCCCCCAAGTCTCCACTCGAAGTTAGTTTCCAAAAGGAACGCAGACTAATGTTTAAGCGAATTTTGGTCGCCAATCGCGGCGAGATCGCGGTTCGCGTGATTCGTGCCTGTCGAGAGATGGGCATCGAATCGGTTGCAGTTTATTCCGACGTAGACCGGCGTGCGCTCCATGTGCGCATGGCCGATTTTTGTGAATATCTCGGCCCGGCCCAAGCCTCCGAGTCCTATCTAAACGTGCCGAAGATTCTCGAGGCGGCACGTCGGAGCGGAGCGGAAGCAATTCACCCGGGTTACGGGTTCCTTTCGGAAAACGCCGGTTTTGCGCGTGCGTGCCGGGAGGCCGGAATCGTTTTTATCGGCCCCTCGCCGGAGTCGATGGAGATGATGGGCTCCAAGATCAAGGCGCGCCAGCAGATGAAAAAGGCCGAAGTGCCTTTTGTCCCCGGAACCGATCACGGTATGAAGAGCGTCGAGGAAGCTCTGAGCGTTGCCGAATCTATTGGCTATCCTGTGATGCTTAAAGCCTCGGCCGGTGGCGGCGGCAAAGGCATGAGACTGGTGAGCAGTTCCGCGGAACTGGCCAGCGCCTTTGAAGCCGCAACGAGTGAGGCTCAGCGCGCTTTTGGCGACCCTGAGGTTTATATCGAGAAATTCATTCAAAATCCGCGTCACGTTGAGATGCAGATTTTCGGCGATACGCATGGCAATGTCATCTATCTCGCCGAACGCGAGTGCAGTGTGCAGCGCCGTCACCAAAAGGTTCTCGAAGAGGCTCCCTGTTCTTTCGTTGATCCCGATATGCGCCGACGAATGGGTGAGGTAGCCGTAAAGGTTGGTAAGACCGCCAACTACTCTAATGCCGGCACCGTTGAATTCCTTGTCGATTCCGAGAAAAACTTCTACTTCCTTGAGATGAACACCCGACTCCAGGTTGAGCATCCGGTCACGGAAATGGTCACCGGAATCGACCTTGTGCAGTTGCAAATTCGTGTAGCCGCCGGTGAACCGCTGCCAATCAAGCAGCAGGACATTGTTTTGCGCGGACACTCGATCGAACTTCGCGTCTATGCGGAAGACCCGGACAACAACTTCTTCCCATCGCCGGGACGTATTACCCGTCTGATCGCGCCCTCCGGGCCGGGAATCCGCCGTGATACCGGCGTGTACGAAGGCTGGGTTGTGCCGCTTGATTACGACCCGCTCCTCGCAAAACTGATCGCCTATGGCGAGAACCGCACGCAGGTTATTAATCGCCTGCGCCGCGCACTTCTCGAATACTTCATCGGGGGCATTAAAACCAATATCTCGCTCTTCCGCCGGATCCTCCTTGATCCGGATTTCCAGGCCGGACGGGTCGATACCGGTTTCCTTGATCGCCTTCTGAATGAACCTGCTGTTGCTGATGAGCGCACGGCTCGCCGAGTTCCGATTGTTGCACTGGCCGCGGCAATTTTTGCGCAGCAACCGCCGCCCGGAGCGCAGCCAGCCCGCAATCTGGACGGATTACATGCGGCTCAAACTGCTACTGTTCTGCATAGTAGCGCCAACAGGCGGAGCGGTTGGAAAGCCGCTGCACTCTCCGAGGGGGTCGGCAGATGAAATACGAAGTACTAGTCGATGGTCACCTGCACGAGGTCGAACTTGAGCGTGCCGAAAACGGATACCAGTGCAAGGTCGACCACGAGCTTTTCGACCTTAACGTCGTCATGACTGCCCGTGACGTGCTCTCCATCGTCCACCAGGGCCGCCAATACGAAGCCAAGCGCGAATATTCACTTCAGAGAGAAACTCACATAATCGTAGGTTCTGAACGTTTCGGCACCGAGGTCCGCGATCCCCGCTCCCTTCGCAGCCGCACCGTTACCACAGCCGCAGCGGGTCCTGCGAAAATCACGGCTCCCATGCCGGGAAGAATCGTTCGTGTCATTGCTGCCGAGGGCGATGACGTCGAAATCGGACAGGGTCTCGTGGTTGTGGAAGCTATGAAAATGCAGAATGAAATTAAGTCCACAAAGAAGGGCAAGGTGACGAACCTGGCCGTCCAGGAAGGCGTTGCCGTCAACGCGGGAGACTTACTGGCAGTAGTCGAATAAAGTTCAATTTTCCCGGCGCAGCCTTGAGCTGCGCTCTGGACTGTTGAACAAAGTACCCAGAAAGCTCTCGTATTTACGAGGGCTTTGTTTATTCAGAGTTCATGCTGAAAAAAGTGAGGACAGCGGCTGTAGCCTGGTGACGCCCCTCATAAATTGAAGAGCCACGCGTCTTCGGGGCTCACGACGGGCGAGGCTGGGATTTGGCTGTGTAGGCGAAAACGAAGAAAACGGTTTCGTTGAATTTGAATTCCGCCACTTTGTTCATGCCCATCTTTTTATGAGCTCGTAACGATGAATCGTTATCGCCTCGGATAAAGAGCACGCCCTGGCGGCCAGGCTCTTCTTCCAGCAGCCGCTCGAACATGAGTTTGGCCAAGCCTTTACCGCGTTCCTGCTTGCTGACGCAGATTGGTCCGTAGATGTAGGCATCGGACTCGGCATGGGGATAGGCCTGGAGCATCTCTTCAAGTATGGGGACGGGTTGCTTCTTATGCACTGCGAGTGAAGTCGTCAGCAGGAATCCGACAACTTTGTCATCGCGGCATGCCACAATCTGGGGCATGTCTTCCATCATTTCTTCGACCTGATGAGGCTCCAATTTGGTGGCCAGCGTGCCACCTTGCGCAATCTGATTCGCTTTCTGAAGTTCTACGATGCCGTGCACATCTTCTTTCGACGCGATGCGGACCACAATTCGACTTTCTCTCATGCTCGCTGTCCCTGTCATGGACCAGATATTAGTGCGCTTGAGGGTTTGCGATCAATAGACTGCGTGCGACTAGTCAGGAACCTTTTTGTGGCTACGGCAAAGCAAAACGCCCAGCCGGAGCCGGGCGCAGATGATTGCGAGAGATATCTACTGTCCGTTGTTTTTCAGAATCTCGTTGGCAAGATAGTTTTCAATTGAAGCGCTGTTGTGCAGGGACTCGTAGTACGCAGCCTTCAGCAGTTGTTCCCGGCGGTCGCGCAGTTGTTCGCTAATCGCCTTTTGTACTTGGGGATCGTTCAGCTCGCGCTGTCCTGCGGGCTCTTTCGAGATGAGCTTGAGGATACGGAAGCCGAACAACCGGGTTCCCCCGCCGTCTGCCGCCGGAAGTGGCGGAGTGATCTGCCCTGGTTTGAGGCGGCTGATAGCTTCATAGGCCTGCTTGTCGTTTTGTAGCGAATTTTCAGCAATGAAGCCGAGGTCGCCACCGGTTGCGGCGGTGTCAGGATGTTCGCTGTAATTCTTTGCAAGGGTGGCAAAGTCCTCGCCTCTCTCCAAACTGTTCAGCAGCATCAAAACTTTCTTTTTCGCCTCAGCCTCATTCTGTGCTTTGTCGTTCTTCAGGTTGTGGACTTGCGGGTTGGGCTGGGTTGTAACCAGAATCTGCGCCAGATGATATTGCGGCGCGATCAGGTTGAATTCCGCCTTGTGCTGGTTATAGAAGTTTGAGATGTCGCTGTCGCTGATGTTGACCTTCGACGTGATCTCTTTCTTCAGCACCTTCTCAACGGTAATGGAGCGGCGCAGGTCGCGTTTGAAATCGTCCAAGGTAATGCCGCGTTCCTTCATCCGCCGGTCAAATTCTTCTTTTGTGAACGGCGCCTGGATTTCGGCAAGCTTGGTGTCCACCTCTTCATCAGTCGCCATCAACCCCAGCTTTTCTGCCTGTTTCATCAGAATTTCATTGTCAATCAGTTCACGCAATATGCTCAGGCGCAAGCTCTGCGCTTGTTCATTCGAAGGCGGCTGCTGTCCTTCCGTCTGATGGCGATAATATTTCTCGACCTCGCTGCGCATGATCTTGTGTTTGTTGACCCGGGCCAGCACATCACCGTCGTCCTGCCGTCCTTTGCATCCCGCAGCGAAGAACAGAACCAGCGTGCAAGCCGCGCCCAGCGCCAAGCCCGATACGTGTATTTTGCGATTCAATAGAGATTCCTCCAGCTCTGCAAAGGCGCAACTCACCCAGCCCCGGCGCGAGCTTCCTTGTGCAACTCAAACTTACATGGATTTCTTTTGGGATGGCGCAGAGCCTTTTGCCGAAGGCTCTGCGCCTACACTCTTCAGTTCCTTGTCCAATATCAACTTCAGTTCAGTCGCGGGTATTGCGCCGTCCAGTTTCATTCCATTGATGAATAGCACTGGAGTGGATTCCACTCCCACGCTCTCCGCTTCCTTTACGCTGGCGCTCAGGTTGGTTTTCGACTGCTCTTTCACGCAGCTCTCCAGAGCTGCCGTATTCGTCGAATGGCGCCTGCCTATGTCCAGCGTGATGCGGTCTACCTCGGCTACTTGAGCGCTAACGGCGCGTTGCTCGCCTTGGATCTGTTTTGGATTGGCATGCACGAAGTCGGCAAACTCCCAGTATGCGTCATCGTTCTGCTTTGCCAGGCACCCCGAGTCAATCGCTGCGCGCTCGGCCCAAGGATGAATCTGAACCAGCGGGAAATCCTTATATACAACCCGGATCCGGTCGCCGTAGCTCTTCAGTACCTCTTTCAGAGTCTCGTGGACGCGTGAGCAGTATGGGCACTGGAAATCGTCATAGACCACAACCGAAACCCTTGCATTCTTATTGCCGCGAACCGGTCTCCCCTGCTGGTTGATCTTCGCCATCACTTCCGCCAGTGGGTCGCGCGTCAGGTCCATCTTCACGAGTGAAATCAGAGTCTTTCCGTCCTTGCTCAGCAGCAGCTCACGTTTCTGCGACTGTCCATTGAAGGAAAGATTCAGCGTCAGCTGATCAAAAGCGGGAAATTCTGTGCTCGGCTTCCGTTCGCCTATGCTCACGTTCACGAATGCCGGCAGGTTGAAGGTGGCGCGAACCTGCCGCTCAATTTTTCGATCCAGTTCCGCGCTAATCGGGCTCTGGGCCTTGCAACCGATTGCCAACAATAACAAACACAGAAATATACGGCGCATAAGCCATTCCCCGACCGTTTTCAGATTCCGTTCCATTGAAATTGAATTATCTCATGGGCAGATTCCCCTGTAGTTTCAGCGGCGGGCGCGTGCTTCAAATAGCGAAGCCGCACAAAGGCGGCTTTCGTGTCTGGAGTATCCATTCTTCCGTTTTGTCTCCGCGTGCTACTTCAAACTGTCCACCGCCAGCACCGCGTTCATTGACCCCGAGCGGAACCCTTCCACGTCCAGCGTCACGTACTTGAAACCGCACGCCTTGATCTCCGCGCTCATCCGCGCAAACATTTCCAGCGACAGTGCCCGCTCCATCTCGTCGCGCGCAATTTCGATGCGTGCAATATCGCCGTGGTGCCGCAGGCGGAACTGACGGAAACCCATTCCGCGCAGTGCGTCTTCTCCGCGCTCCACCTGCTCCAGGGCTTCGCGCGTGACCTTGCGGCCATACTCAATCCGCGAGGACAAGCAGGCCGACGCCGGTTTATCCCAAACTCGCAATCCTGCCTCGGCAGCCAGCGCGCGGATATCCGCCTTGGTCAGTCCCGCTTCCAGCAGAGGAGCCGCAACTCCGTGTTTTGAAGCCGCCTTTTGTCCCGGACGCCAGTCTCCCTGGTCGTCCAGGTTTACACCGTAGGCGACCGCCGCCCAGCCATTGTCGGCAGCGAAGCGTTCCATCATTCCGAACAGCTCATCCTTGCAGTGGAAGCATCGCATCGAGTCATTGCGCTGATAGTCGGCGTTCTCCAGTTCATCCGTACGCACTATTTCCAGAGGAATCCCGCACTCCTCGGCAAATATCACGGCGTCGCGCATTTGCGCCCGTGCCAGCGAAGGCGAATCCGCCATTACCGCCAGCATATTGCTGCCTAGAATTTCGTGCGCCGCCCACGCCAGGTAAGCCGAATCCACTCCGCCCGAATAAGCTATAAGCACCCGCCCAAGTTCCCGCAGCCGAGCATACAGACCCTCGCGCTTGGCAGCCAGTTCGGAATTAACGGGAACTCCCCCAATGTTGTTCATATTTCTATTTTACTCATCGAGAAGACCGCAGATTATAGAGAGCCGTCTGGCGGTATTGAGCGACGTGGTTTGTTCGCGCCAATTGTCGCAAGACTCTGGAATTGCATCAGCTTTTCGCGTAGATTGTGATCGCATGAGCACCCCTCGTAATTTAATCCTGACTTTGATCTTTATTTGTTTTGCTTTAGTGACTTCAAGCAGCGCGTCGCAACAACAAGGCTGCGAGGACCCGTGCGGGAAACCGACCGCGTGGCAAGACTTCAATAGTTTTACGCTAAAGGTAAGCCTCTCCGGGCCAGGCCGCGTACTCGCACTGGCAGGGGCAATTCGACAACAAATCCAACGATATTCGGATCGATGTCGAACAGTCAGTGCCTGACAGGGTTGTCGTGGGAAAGATCCTGATGATTGGCGGTCGTGTTATGGCGATCAAAGGACCGATCGCAGAGGCAGGCTATGAAATCGACGCGCTGGATGCGGCAGCTTTACAGTTGCAGCTGGTGATGAAACTGCTTGGCCGCGCTCTCCCGGATGGACCTGCTTCGGTAAAGTCCGCACAAAGTATCGACTTCGCTGACAGCAAGACTGGAGTTGAGATTGCAACCCTAAGTGCGGGAGGGATGATTCAACCACCTTGGCACATCATTGGCGAACTCAAGCGTCTTCCAACTGATGGCATTCAATACACGCTGACACTCACATCGAGGAGCGGAGACGAAGCTAGCAAGGGACAACATGAGAGCATCGTCATGTTTGCCGGAACTCTTTTCAACAGCGCCAATACAAGGATTGACGACCAGTTGAGTTTAGAGAAGTGGAATGTATTCGAGGTTGGACCTCAATCCCGCAAGCAGCAGGGCGCCACTGTTATAGACTTCGGCGCGGCTCCAACGTCCATGACATACAAGACAGTCGCTGATGTTCGCAAGCAGATCGAGGCTGACAAGTATGCTGGTAAAGCTGACCCTGCGAAGGATTTCACCGGGTTCTGGAAAGAGAAGTGTGACGATCCTTTTGGTTTGCAGATCAAGCATTTTGGTACAGACGGAAAGTATTCTATTGTCTTCTGTGGTCCCGGCGGATGCGGCGATCCTGAAAAGGACGGACGCAAAACATTCATAACGAAGGATCCGCACTTTCAAGTAATCAGCGAGGATGAACTCAAGGAGCAGAGCACGGATGGCTGGAAGACCTATCGTCGCTGCACCAAGGACACTCATCCTGTGTTGAAGTACGATGACAAAAAGGAACCCTGATACCTATTCATCTGTCCAACAATTCTGAATGGGGCATCGACGTGCGTTCAGCAGGCTCTAAAGCAAAAGCTTTCCTGAGCTGTCGTCACTTAGGCCTACGTCGAACATCACCGCTGCTTACACGATTTCCTGCGACAATCTCTGGCCGAGAGGAGGGCAGGGCTAATGGCATTGAACGAATCGGCAAGGGGCAGCTGACCAAATAAGGCGGGAGATCATCAAGCGCTCGGCACACCCAGGTAAATCTGGCTTACAACCGAACAGACTTGGCGAAGTTCCACCCCGGTCGCACTCGGCCGCACTCATGGCTGGGATTCGAGCTACGCTGATGACTTACGTTCTCGACTGAATCAGGAGATACTATGAGCCAACCCGGACTACCCCAGGAAGAACCCGACTTCTCCTTGGTTTTAGGCGGTCCAATCTTTCAGTTTTTCCGACGGGCACATTTAAGCGGCAGTGGGTTGGAACTGCTTCACCGCCGTATCGTCGTGATCACGCTGATTGCGTGGCTGCCGCTCCTGATCTTGTCATCCCTGAGCGGGCACGCACTCGGTGGTAGCTGCACGGTCCCATTCCTTCACGATATCGTGACCCAGGTTCGATTCCTGATAGCATTGCCGGTGCTCATTGGCACCGAGTTGATTGTTCATGTGCTCATCCGGCCGGTGGTGCAGCAATTCGTCAAGAGCAACACTGTCGTAGCGGAAGAAAGGCCGAAATTCAACGCCGCCATTGACTCAGCGGTACGCTTGCGCAATTCCATCCCGTTAGAGTTGGGATTGCTGATTCTCGTCTTTACAACCGGGCATTGGCTCTGGCAAAGCCGGTTTTTGTCGTTGGGCTTTTCCAGTTGGTACGCCATACTAGAGGGTGCGCATTGGCGTCTTACTCCCGCTGGGTATTGGAACGCCTACGTCAGTATTCCCATCTTCCAGTTCATCTTGATGCGGTGGTATCTGCGGCTACTTATTTGGTCCCGATTCCTATGGCAAGTTTCGAGGCTGAACCTGCACCTCATTCCCACTCACCCCGATCGGGCGGCAGGACTGGCCTTTCTGGTCAGAAGCTCCTACGCTTTCGCGCCCATCCTTTTCGCCCAGGGTACCCTGCTCTCTGGTTTTATTGCGAACCGCGTAATATACGATGGCCGGAACCTACTGTCCTTCAAAATGGACGTAATTGGTTTTATAGGTTTCATGTTGCTGTGCGGCTTCGGCCCGCTCACCATGTTTACGCCGCAGCTCGCGAGCGCGAAACGAAAGGGGTTATTTGATTACGGATTGCTTGCTAAGGAATCTCTGAACAGGTAGTTGGAAACTCCATTGTCGGCATTTCTTGGTTTTCGCGGGCGGTTTTTCAGGCCATTGGGGCCGAATATTAAGTGACCGGAGCTTTGATCGCGCTTCCAGACGGT
>Ga0183098_10297_pt1 | contig 134754 bp, 120 predicted proteins | sample BioMet9_FD_128884 | JGI IMG/M metagenome (GOLD analysis project Ga0183098, IMG submission 128884) | Microbial communities from bioreactor (seeded with sewage sludge) at Lawrence Berkeley National Lab, California, USA - Biofuel... | ecosystem: Engineered > Bioreactor > Anaerobic > Unclassified ...
TTTCCATGTGTCCCGGATATACAACGGTGTCCTCGGGAAGAGTAAGGATCTTTAACACCGAAGAAATAAGCTGTCCTGCGTCCCCTCCCGGAAAATCCGTGCGCCCGTAACTTCCGCGGAAAAGCGTATCTCCGGAAAAAAGGATGCCCTCTTCCGGAAGATAATAGCAGCATCCGCCGATCGTATGTCCCGGCGTCGCGATCACGTTCCAGTCCGTTCCGGCAAAATGCAGCACATCTCCGTCCCTGAAAAACCGGTTTGCTTTCGCAGCTGCCGGAAATCCGAGTATGCTTTCCGAAGTGTTGAATTCCGGATCCGACAGGGTTTCCTTCTCCCGGTCCAGTGCGCAGAGCGGGATGCCGTACTTCTTTTTTAAATCCTCTGCTGCCATGAAATGATCGCTGTGTCCGTGCGTAAGAAGAAGCGCTTCCGGTTTGAAACCGTTTTCTTCGATGCAGGATATGATCTCTCCTGCATCATCCGCAGGATCTACGACCACACATTTTCCGGTTTCCGTGCTGCCGACAAGATAAACATTGGTTTCGACCGGCCCGAGCACTTTTGTGATCACCTTCCGTTTTTTCATACTTCAGCCTGCCGTTCTTTCAATATCGATCACCCCGTCTATTTTCCTCAGTTTGTCCGCAAGGAATTTTAATTCATCAATCCCGGTCGTATTAAAAGACATCAGAATGGTGGCCATGCCCTGCTTATTGGTTTTAACGTTGATGGAAGTGATATCAATGTCCCTTTCCGTAAACACTTTGGAAATGTCCACAAACAGGCCCACGCGGTTGTTGGAGAAAATCCGGATCTCCATCCGGTATTTCGCGTTTTCCCCTTCGGGGGCCTGCCACTCGGCAGGAATCAGCCGTTCTCTTTCCTCTTCCGGCAGATTCATGATGTTGATGCAGTCCGTCCGGTGAATGGATATGCCCCGCCCCCTTGTTACAAAACCGACGATCTCATCCCCGGGCACAGGCGTACAGCACTTGGAAAACCGCACGGCAAGATCATGGATCCCTTTGACCACAATCCCGTTTCCGGATTTTCTCACTTCCACCCCGGCTGTCGTTTTGGAAGATGCATTCCCGGCTTTTTTCGCTTCCAGATTATCCATCACTGTCTTGTCGGAAATCTGTTTCTTTAAGTCTTTTGCGTGTTCATCCAGCAGCTTATTGACGACCTGTCCTTCTTTCAGCCCGCCGTGTCCCACGGTCGCCAGCACCGAATTCCAATCCTTGAACGCATAGCGTTTCAGGACTTTTTCCTGGTACTCCGGCTTGCTGATCTCGCCCAATTTGATGCCTTTGCCCTTACAATAGCTGTCTATCATTTCACGGCCGCGGGCAATATTATCATCCTTTAATTCATTTTTAAACCACTGGTTGATCTTATTTTTTGCCTGTGTGCTCTTTACGATCTTAAGCCAGTCCCTGCTCGGTCCCCGGGAATTCTGGGAAGTCAGGACTTCAATCCGGTCGCCGTTCTGGATTACGTAATCGATCGGGACAAGTTTTCCGTTTACTCTGGCCCCGACCATTCTGTTTCCGACTGCGGAGTGAATGGAATAGGCAAAGTCCACCGGTGTGGATCCTGCCGGAAGGTTCTTGACATCTCCGGTCGGTGTAAAACAGTAAACACTTTCAGAAAATAAGTCCAGATCACTCTTAATGAAATTCAAAAATTCCTTGTTGTCGGACATATCCGTCTGCCACTCGAGGATCTGTCTTAACCAGTTCATTTTTTTATTTTCCGCGCCGTCCGCAACAACACCGCTTCCGCTCTCCTTATATTTCCAGTGCGCGGCAATTCCGTATTCCGCCGTGCGGTGCATTTCAAAAGTACGGATCTGAATCTCAAACGGCTGTCCCGTATCCGAAATCAGCGTTGTGTGAAGGGACTGATACATATTCGGTTTCGGCATCGCAATATAATCCTTGAACCGGCCCGGGATGGGTTTATACCGTTCATGGATCACACCGAGCGCCGCATAGCAGTCCTTTACGGAATCCACGATGATGCGGACTGCAAACAAATCATAGATCTGGTCTATTGTCTTGTTCTGGGTAATCATTTTTTTGTAAATGGAAAAGAAATGCTTTACCCGTCCGGTGACATCTGCCTCAATTCCGGCATCCTTCATCTCTTTTTTTACATCTTCCACGACCCGGTCTACAAATGCCTGCCGTGTTTCCTTCCGAAGTTCTATCTTCTCGGAAAGATCATTATATACATCCGGTTCCAGATATTTCAGGGAAAGATCATCCAGTTCCACCTTGATTTTTGAAATACCGAGACGCTGTGCAATGGGAGAATAGATATCCAGCGTTTCACGGGCTTTTTCCTTTTGCTTGTCCGGCTCCATATACTGCAGCGTACGCATGTTGTGAAGACGGTCCGCAAGCTTGATCAGGATAACCCGGATATCCTTCGCCATGGCCAGAAACATTTTTCTTAAGTTTTCGGCCTGCAGTTCAATCTTATCGGAAGTCCAGGAAATCTGGGTCAGCTTTGTCACGCCGTCCACCAGTTCCACGACTTCATTCCCGAATGCTTTTCTCAAATCATCTTCCGTCAGATCGGTATCCTCCAGAACATCATGAAGGAGGCCTGCAATAATGCTTTCCTTATCCAGCTCCAGATCTGCCAGAATAATGGCAACACAAAGCGGGTGAATGATATACGGTTCACCCGATTTACGCTTCTGATTTTTATGAGCATCCCGCGCAGTCTGATAAGCCCGTTCGATCTGGCTGATATCGTCGGACGGATGATAACGGCGGATGGTCTTGATCAATTCGTCATAAAGCTGCTCCGGACTGGTAAAGTCCGCGGGCTGTTCCAGGGCCGGTGCCTGCTCCGTGACTTTATTCTTTTCTTCACTCATAATAGGTAATTATACGGATTACGGGGATAAAAATCAAGAAAACATGGAAACAGGATTGTTGGAAGCGGTCTGCATCGGACAAAAGAAAAAGACACGGAGAAAATTTCCTCCGTGTCCCGGGTCCTCTTTATTTCCCTTCATAGGTAATCAGGGATGAAACATTGTATTTGGAAAGATGCTCTCTTCCTTTTAAACCGGCAAGTTCCATGACAAAACAGATTTTTACGACCTCGCCGCCGAGCTCTTCCACCAGTTTGATGATGGCTTCCGTAGTTCCGCCGGTTGCGATCAGATCATCGATGATCACCACTTTCTGCCCCGGCCTGATGGCGTCCTTGTGCATTTCTATAGTAGCCGTACCGTATTCCAGATCATAGGTGGCACTGACCGTTTCGCAGGGAAGCTTTCCTTTTTTCCGGACCGGTACAAAAGATTTGTACTGAAGGTAAGCTACCGGTACACCGAAAATAAAGCCGCGTGACTCCGGTCCTACGACCACATCATACGCAATATCCTTCAGCATTTCCGCAAGCCCGTCGACCGCGAGCCTTAATCCGTCCCTGTCCTGCAGGATACTCGTGACATCCCGGAACATAATGCCCGGCTGCGGAAAATCCGGAATGGTACGTACATAATCTTTCAATTCTTTCATAAGAAATCCCTCTCCCCTTATTGATGGCTTATTGATAGATCGGATACCGGTCACACAGTTTTGTTACTTCACTTCTTACATAATCCGCTTTTGCTTCAAAGTCCGTTGCCGCAAGCCAGATAAGCTCCGCGATCTTTTCCATATCCTCTTCCTGAAAACCTCTGGAAGTGACTGCCGGCGTTCCGATCCGGACACCGCTTGTTACAAACGGGCTTCTCGGGTCATTCGGGACCGCGTTCTTATTCAGCGTGATATAGACTTCATCACAGCGGTTCTGGAGTTCCTTGCCGGTAACTTCCATATTCCGGAGGTCCAGCATCATCAGATGATTGTCCGTCCCGCCTGTCAGAACATGAAAGCCCTGTTTCTGCAGCGCTCCGGCCAGAGCCTTTGCGTTCTTTACCACCTGCTCCTGATAGGTCCTGAATTCCGGTTTCAGAGCTTCTCCCAGACAGACTGCCTTTGCCGCGATCACATGCTCCAGCGGACCCCCCTGTGTGCCGGGGAAAATCGCCTTGTTGAAATTAAATTTCTTCTCCGCCTCTTCGCTGCAGAGTATCATGCCGCCTCTCGGTCCGCGCAGCGTTTTGTGGGTTGTTGTCGTTACCACATCCGCGTAGGGAAGCGGGCTCGGATGAAGTCCTGTGGCGACCAGCCCCGCAATGTGGGCCATATCCACCATCAGAAGCGCACCGCAGCTATCCGCTATCTCACGGAACCGTTTGAAATCAATAATCCTGCAGTAGGCACTGGCGCCGGCAACGATCAGTTTCGGTCTGGCTTCCATTGCCTTTTTTTCCAATGCATCATAATCGATAAATCCCTCATCATCCACCCCGTAAGGGACCACGTTAAAATACTTTCCGGAAAAATTGACCGGTGATCCGTGCGTCAGATGACCGCCTGCAGACAAATCCATCCCCATGAATGTATCCCCGGGATTCAGGAGGCCGATGAAGACCGCCATATTTGCCTGTGCGCCGGAATGCGGCTGAACGTTTGCATATTCACACCCGAACAGTTTCTTTGCCCGCTCGATCGCGATATTTTCGATCACATCCACATTCTCGCATCCGCCGTAATAACGTTTCCCGGGATATCCTTCGGCATACTTGTTGGTAAGTACCGTGCCCATTGCCATCATCACCGGTTCCGATACAATATTTTCAGATGCAATCAGCTCAATATTTCTTTTCTGTCTGGCACATTCCTTTTTGATTACTTCCCCTACCTCGCTGTCATAACGGGAAATAAAATCCATCACCTCATTGACCATAGAATTTGTCCTTTCCATGCAATACGCCTTATCCAAGGGTAAAGTATAGCAGTTTTTCAACGGAATTTCCATCCCTTTATCACAATCTGCAGGTCGGATTGTCCCCTGTATTCATCCACGGACGGGTAATAGAGGATATCGAATAAATCACGTTCTCCGGCTTCCTTTATAAAAGCATCCCCGTCCGCAAAGATCAGGCCCTGCATGGCGGTGCCCTCCTCTGAAACCAGTGCCAGTTTGATCACATTTCGGTTTTTTCCAAGAACGCGAATACTCCTGATCCTTACATTTTTTCGGGCAAAAACCGGCTTCTCGTTCCCCTGTCCGAAAGGTTCCAGGAGTTTTAGCTCGCGGATCAGTTCTTTATTGATGCAGGAAAAAGGCAAGGCGGCATCGATCCATATTTTTTCCGTAAGATCTCCGTCGGAAAGATCCGCCTTTTCATTCAGCATTCTGCGAAGTTTTTCTTCGTTTGTTCTGTTCAAAGTCAGTCCCGCCGCCATCGGATGTCCGCCGTATTTGATGAGAAGTTCCTTCACGTCATCCAGTGCGCGAAACATGTGATAATTTGCTATGGAACGGCCCGAACCTTTGATATTATCCGCGGAAGAAGAATCTGTAAGAACAATACAGGGCCTGTAATATTCCTCCTTGAGTTTCCCTGCCACAATTCCGGCCACGGATTCATGACAGTCTTTCAGGTAAATGACCAGCACCTTATCCTTTGCATACTTTGTTTCGACCTGAGCCTCTGCTTCGGAGAGTCCCCTGTCCGTGATTTCTTTCCGTTCCTCGTTCAGTTCTTTCAGATGACAGGCATATTTTTCCGCCTTCACCGTATCCTCCTCAAGGAACATTTTTAAAGCGGTCTTTGCACTTTCCAGACGGCCGCCCGCATTGAGACACGGACCAATCACAAAACCGATATGATAAGCCGACAGATTGCCGGCATCCAGCCCGCAGCATTCAATCAGCTTTTTCAGTCCGATATTCTCCGTCTCCGAAATTCTCTTTAACCCTTCCTTTACCAGAATACGGTTTTCATCCTGCAGTCTCATCACATCCCCCACGGTGGCTATGGCGGCAAACGGCAGAAATTCTTCCCATTTTTTTTCTGGGATACGGCATTTTTCATACAGAATACGCATCAGTTTCCAGGCAACGACCGCTCCGCAGATCTCCGGAAAGGGATACCGGGAATCCTGTCTTTTGGGATCCGTCACGGCATCCGCCGGCGGAAGGTTCTGCGTTCCGTCTTCCTTCAGAAAAACTTCATGATGGTCCGTCACAAGGACCGTCATGCCCAGATCCTTTGCCAGCCGGATTTCTTTCTCCGCCGCTATCCCGTTATCACAGGTAAGCAGGGTATCCGTCCCCTCCTCATATGCTTTCCGGATAATGGATTCGCTTATGCCGTATCCATCCTTCACCCGGTCCGGGATATCATAGGATACTTCGGCTCCGGTTTCTTTTAACGCCTTCACAAGAATGTATGTCGCGCATACACCGTCAATATCGTAATCTCCGATGATCCGGATTCTCTTTCTCTGCGCAATTTTCCGTTTCAGAATGTCGGCTGCCTTTTCCGCATCCGGAAGAAGGCAGGGATCATCAAGATCCTTCAGGGTACCGTTCAGATATTTCCCGATTTCCTGTTCCGGTACGCCGCGGTTTATGATAATGCGGGCAAGAACAGGCGTCACAGAAAAACGAGCCGCGATCTTTTCAAAATCGGCTCGTTTTGTATAAATCATCCACTGTGTTTCTCTCATTGCAGACTCCGCTCTTTTCATGCTCTTTTCATATGATAACATCCGTGTCAAAAGTCCGTTTCCCACGCAGGCTTGCCTGCAGGTGGGAATAAGGACTTGGGACACCGATATCTTAATACAACTGTTCGAATGTTTTGTAATGGTCCTCCGTATAGAAAATCAATCCGTCATTTGAATAGACAATCCTCTTGGCATTGCGGTATCCGCTCCTGTAATCGATATCGCACTCATAATATTTTCTTCCGGATTTTTCCGGAAGCTGTCCCTCATAGTTTCCGAAAAAACTGCCTCCTATGATCCTGCCGGGAAGAATATCGCCCAGATTCCCCTTTTCCGAATTCCATCCCTGTTTTTCCGCCTGCTGCTTGGTAATGTAATTGGACGGAAGTTTCCCATATGTGTGCAGATATAAGGCCACTTCCTCTTTGGAAGTATAATTTCCGAGCGCATCTATATCCGTTTCCCCGGCAGCTTCTTCCGTTTCCGCAGACTGTGCCTGCGTCTCTTCTGCCGCTCCCGCAGACTGTGCCTGCGTCTCTTCTGCCGCTCCCGTTACCTCCCGGGACAATTCCGCATCGGCAACAACCGCGGACGATGCCGGCATTGTATAGGCTCTTCCGGTACTTTTCGTACAGGCTCCCAGCATGAACATCAAAAAAACCAATGCTATGGGATGCCACCAGATAATGTTTTGGATAATATGCTCTCTTTTTTTTCGCCTGCTCCTATACATTTAGTCACCTGTTACAAACTTTAGATAACATAATTATATACTATCCGTAAAAGTTGGCAACTACTTTTAGTTGAAAAAAGCCAAAAAAAACCATATATTGAGGTTTCCTCCGTGAAAAAAGAAAAAGAAATGATTATGTAAATAAAAAAAACCAAAAAATGCGACTACTATATCTTGTATATTCAAAAAAGTTTACATAATTTAAATAATTCTGTATTTCAAAGCCAAAAAAGTTAAAAAAAAGCCTTCCGGACTCCAAAAAGGTCCGAAAAGCCAAAAAATCACAAAACCGGATACCATTTATTTCATCTATTCCATTTCTTCCGTCTATTCCATCGGAAAATGACAGGCTACTTTTCTCCCGCCGACATCCTGCAGGACCGGTTCCTCTTTTCCGCATATTTCCTTTGCAAAAGGACATCGGGTATGAAAGCGGCACCCTGAAGGCGGATTCATCGGGCTGGGGATCTCTCCGCTCAGGATTTCGGCATTATCGCTTCTTGCATGCGGATCCGTTTTCGGGATGGCATTCATGAGGCACATGGTATACGGATGGAGCGGATGGGAAAACAATTCCTCCGTAGATGCCGTTTCACAGATCTTTCCGAGGAACATAACGGAAACCCTGTCGGAAATAAATTTTACGACACTGAGGTCGTGGGATATGAAAAGATAGGTAAGGTGATACTGCTCCTGAAGATCTTTCAGGAGATTCAATACCTGTGACTGAATGGAAACATCCAGTGCGGAGACCGGCTCGTCACAGACAATCAGCTCCGGATGCAGGGCAATCGCCCTTGCGATCCCTATCCTCTGCCGCTGCCCTCCGGAAAACTGGTGCGGATACCGGTTGATAAATTCCGCCGGGATCCCGACTTCCTGCATCAGTTCCCTGACAGCCTGCTCCGTGTCCGCCTTCCGTTTGGTCAACCCGTATGTAATCAGCGGCTCCGCAATGATCTCACAGACATTCATTCTCGGATTCAGAGAGGCATAGGGATCCTGGAAAATGATCTGCATCTGCCGCCGGACACCTGCAAACTGTTCCGGCTTCATTTTCCCGAGATCCGTACCTTTGAACATGATGGTGCCGGATGTCGCATCCAGAAGTTTGATCAGAACTCTTCCGAGTGTACTTTTCCCGCAGCCGGATTCTCCGACAAGCGCATGGGTCTCTCCCCTGTAAATATCAAAATCAACATCCGATATTGCCTGGAGAGTTCGCTGATTCTCCATTGGAAATTCCTTGACCAGATTCCTTGCCGAGATCAGCAGGCTTTTTTCATCTTCCATCTGCTTCCACCTCCCCTGCATACTGAAAGCAGCGGACAGCGTGAATGCCGCAGGAGGAATCCGCCGTGCTTTCGACCCCATACAGATTTGGCCGTTCCGTAAAACACTTTTCCACTGCCTCTTCACAGCGGTTGCAGAAAAGGCATCCCTTCGGAAGCCTTAAAAGATTCGGAACAACTCCTTCTATCGTATAAAGTCTTTTCGGATTCTCCGAAAGACTCGGAATGGATCTTAACAGTCCGCAGGTATACGGGTGTCCCGTATGATCGAACAGATCATAGGTTTCCGCCTGTTCCATGATCTGCCCCGCGTACATCACATAGACATAATCGCACACCTCCGCGATCACCCCCATGTTATGGGTGATCAGGATAATGGAAGTGCCGTAATCCCTGCAGAGAATTTTCATAAGCCGCAGGATCTGCGCCTCAATGGTAACATCCAGAGCTGTAGTCGGTTCATCCGCGATCATGACTTTGGGTCTGCACACCATGGCCATCCCGATCATAACCCTCTGTCTTAACCCTCCCGAAAGCTGATGCGGGTAGGAGTCATATCTTTTTTCCGGTTCGGGAATGCCCACTCTCCGAAAAACTTCAACCGTCATTTTTTTTGCCTCAGCGGCACTCACCTTCGTATGAACGCGGATAGCCTCGCTGACCTGCTGCCCCACTTTGACAACGGGATTCAGCGAAGTCATGGGTTCCTGAAAAATGATGGAAAGCTTGCTTCCCCGTATTTCGCTCATTTCTCTTTCGGAAAGCTTTGTCAGATCCTGTCCTTCCAGATTGATGCTGCCGGAAATGATTTTCCCCGGATGCCGCAAAAGACGCATGATGCTCATTGCCGTTATGGACTTTCCGCAGCCGGACTCCCCTACAATACCGATGATCTTCCCTTCCGGTACGTCAATGGTGACCCCGTTGACTGCAGGGACCTCTCCTTTTTCGGTAAAAAAGCTGGTCTTTAAATTGTCTACCGAGAGAACGCTCATGTGTTGCCTTTCTACTGTTCTTTCAAATACGGATCCAGCACATCACGCAGCCCGTCGCCCAGGAAATTGAACGCCAGCACAACGATCATAATGGCAATGCTCGGCGCAAGGGAAAGCCACGGCTGACTGAACAGGTATTTTTTTGCTTTTACCACCATAAGCCCCCAGCTTGCGCTCGGCGGCTGAGCCCCCACCCCAAGGAAACTTAAGGAGGACTCCGAGAGAATGGCGGAAGGAATGTTCAGGGTAAAAAGGACGATCAGAGACGGCAGGCAGTTCGGAAGGATATGCCGGATCATGATCACAATATCTTTCACACCGATGGATCTTGCCGCTTCCACATATTCCTTTTCCTTGAGAGAAAGCGTTTCCGCCCGCACGATCCGCGCCGTCCCGGCCCAGTTCACAAGAGACAGGGCAATGAAGATATTCACAAGTCCGCCTCCCATGGTATACATGACCACCATGGCAAGAAGAAGCGACGGGAATGCCAGCATGATGTCAGCGGCCCGCATGATTATGAAATCCACGGTTTTCCCGTAAAAACCGGAAATCAATCCCAGAATGGTTCCGATCACCATGGAGATGATCGTCGGGACAAGACCAATGACGAGGGAGATGCGGGTTCCGTAAATGATACGGGAAAGCACATCCCTTCCCAGCTCATCGGTTCCGAGAAGATGCATGGAATTCGGGGATGCCAGTCTGTCCTTCAGGCTCTGCGTATAGGGATCGAAAGGCGCCACAAGCGGCGCAAAAATCGCCGCGAAAATAATGAACAGAATAACAAAAAAGGAAAACACAGCCAGTTTGTTCTGGCGGAACATTCTTTTTATTTTATCCGGAAAAGTATCGCTTTCCCCGATCTCGCTCTGCATATCCGGCGTGTATTTCTTTCTCAGTTCCTTTACATCCGCCATATCATTCGCCCTCCCGGATTCTCGGGTCAAGTACGGAATACAGAAGATCCGCGACAAGGTTTCCCAGGATGACCAGAATGGTGGTAAAGATAACGGTTCCCTGTAAAAGCGGCATGTCTCTGTTTTCGATCGCATTGACCGCAAGCCGCCCTATCCCGGGAATTCCGAAAACGCTCTCCGTGATCACGGCCCCGGAAAGAAGAGATGAAATCTGCAGAGCCATCATGGTGATGACCGGAAGCATGGCATTCTTCAATGCATGATGGACCATGACTGCATTCTGGCGGAGTCCCTTCGCACGCGCGGTGCGGATGTAGTCCTCCTGCATGACCCCCAGCAGATTCGATCTGGTCATACGCGCAATGCTGCCTGCCGAATTCCATCCCAGGACAATGGACGGAAGCACCATGGATGCCGCAGACCCGTAACCGGATATGGGAAACCATTTCAATTTGAAGGCGAAAGCATACTGCAGTACAAGCGCGATCATGAAAACCGGCATGGAAACACCGACCAGCGCCCCGCCCATGAAGAGTCTGTCCAGAAGTTTATTCTGATGAACCGCCGAGACAATGCCGGCGGAAATGCCTATGATCCAGGCTACCACGGCCGCACAGAGGGAAAGCACCACCGTGTTCGGAAACGCATCCAGGATGATCTGCGTTACATTCCGGTTCAGCCGGTAGCTGGTGCCCAAATCTCCGTGGAGCGCATCTCCCACATATTTGAAGAACTGAATATAGAGCGGCTGATCCAGTCCCATCTCACGGCTGATCTTGTCAATAACGGTCTGATTGACATGTTCCCCCATCATGGTCGTCACCGGATCTCCGGGAACCACACGCAGCATGATGAAGATAATCAGAACCACACCGATCAGGACAGGGATGGATATCAGGATCCTTTTTAGGATTTTTTTAATTACATTCAATGAATTCATTCCTCCGGCCGAATTGCGCGGAGTGTGCCCCGCATAAATACGGCACCGAAAGTTATTTCTTCCATTATAACTTTCAGCGCCGTATTTACAACCCGATAAAAAATTATTTTACCTTCTTAATTTTTTTTATTTTTTGGAAATATTGTAGTAGCTCATATCGGAGAAACCGTTCCAGTTCGGCGTGAATCCGCTTACGCTCTTGCTCACAGCCCAGGAATGCGTCCGCGAGAACATGGGAAGCCATGCAGCATCATCGGATACGATCTTCTTTTCCAAATCCGAATATTCCTGCAGGCGTTTGGTGTTATCGGTAATGGTTCTGGCATCCGAGACCCGTTTGATCACGTCCGCATCGGCATAATTCAGAGAACGGAGCTTTGTGTTGTCCGAACTGCCGAAGAACGTATAAATAAAGTTGTCCGGATCGTTATAGTCTGCCGACCAGGTTGCCATGAAGGAACCAAGCGTCCCGGCCTTTCTTGTGGCAAGCCAGGTGGCATCATCATAATTCTTTACCGCCGCGTTGATGCCGATTTCCTTCAGTTCTCCCGCTATCACATCCAGCGTCTGATTTACCTTATCGCTGGCAGCGGTGTCTGCGGAGATTTCCATATCGAAACCGTTGGCATATCCGGCATCGGCAAGAAGAGCCTTTGCCGCCGCGGGATCATATTTGATTTCCGCAAGGGAATCCGTATGGCCGATCGCACCTTTCGGGAAAATACCGTTTTCCAGCTGACCCGCTCCGTCCCAGATGCTGTCCAGAATAGTCTGACGGTCTATTGCCATGGAAATTGCCTGCCGGACCTTCAGATTCTTCAGGGGTTCTATATTCTCATTGAAAGTGAAATAGGTAATGCCGACCCGGGGCGCGGAAACGATCTGATCCTGGAACTGTTTCTTAAAATCCGCAAGACCTGTCTCGAGGTAATCAAAATCCAGTATATCCAGTTCCCCGTTCTGGAACATCATGCTCTGGGTCTGCATATCCGGAACGATCTTGATCACAATCCCCGCGAGCTTGGATGCATCTTTCCAGTAATTGTCATTTCTGACAAGCACGATGGAATCATTCAGCGTCCATTCGGCAAGCTTAAACGGGCCGCTGCCGATCGTGGCCGCAGGATCAAGACCGAATTTGTCTCCGGCTGCCTCCGTTGCCTTTTGATCCAGCATCACCACAGGAGGGGTGGAAAGACAGGCCAGGAAACCGGCATAGGGATGATCCAGCGTGATTTCCAGTGTCGTGTCATCGACCGCCTTTACGCCCTCCAGTTCCTTTGCACTTCCGTCCATGACTTTATCTGCGCCTTTGATCATGCTGACAAAGTCTCCGTTCGCGGCTCCCTCAACACCCAAAAGTCTCGTAAGGGAATATACCGCATCCCCTGCCGTAAAAAGATCCCCGTTGGAAAATTTAACATCCTTACGAAGCTTGAACGTGTATTTTAATCCGTCGCTGCTGATATCCCAGCTTTCTGCAAGAGAAGGAACGATTTCCGATGTTCCGTCGGACTTTACCTGTACTTCCACAAGCCGGTCAAAAATATTCAGCGGAAGCAGATAGTCGTCTGATGTCTTGTGAACATCCGCCGTATTGATGTTGGAGTTCAGGGCCACCGTGAGAAATCCCGCCGTATTGATGTTTTTATCGCCGCCTCCCGCCTGAACGCCTTCCGATGATGCAGAAGAACCCTCCGCCGCCGCGGGAGCAGCAGTTGTTTCATCGACCGTTTTTGTGGTTCCGCCGCATGATGTGAGGCTCAATGCCATTACTGCCGCTAAGATGATGCAAATCCTTTTTTTCATAATCTCCTCCTTTGTATACTGTATAAACCGAATGGATCCTTCAGACCGGAAGTCTGCCGCAAAGTCCTCCGCGGGTCCTGACGGCAAAATCCCCCCTCTTTAAACAAAGGCGCATAAACATAATGTTATGCGTCTCGTCATTGAGTACATGAAAATTTTAATTCAAAAAAGAAACAATCTTGCATGGTGTCCGGTAATCCGCCGGCGACTCGATAATCCCCGTGGTACTGGAACTTGCGTGGATCACGGTCCCGTTCCCGATATACATGCTGACGTGGTTGATATAATCCCCGCTTGCATAAAACAGAAGATCTCCGGGCTGCATTTCCGACTTTGAAATTGCGGTTCCGTTCGCCGCCTGATCCCGGGAACTTCTCCCGATATCAATTCCGAAGTGCTCATATACCCGCATGGTAAAACCGGAACAGTCCGCTCCGTCCGTCAAGCTGGTACCGCCGAAAACATACGGATTTCCCAAAAACTGCTCGGCATAAGCTATAATAGCACTTCTCTTGGCGCTTGTCACGCTGCTTCCCTTCTTTTTGGAAGAGCCGGGGCCGGACAGCACCGTTGTTTCCGCTTCCGTGGTCTTTTTCACCGCTGCGGTTTCGGGAACCGCGGTTTCCGTTGTCTCTTTTTTCTTCTCTATGGTTGTTTCGGAAGCAGCCGTACTGTCTTTTCTGGATTCGACCGTCTCCTGCGCTGCAGCAGCGGTCTCTTTCCTGGATTCAACCGTTTCACGGTTTCCCGCTGTTTTTTCCACCGTGGTTTCTGAAACCGCTTCCGTGGTCTTTTTGTCCCGGACGGTTTCCTTTTCGGTCTTTTTTTCTTCTCCGGCAGTCTCTTTTGATCCCTCTTTCGAAGAAGCTTCTTCCTCTTCGGCTTTCTTCAGGGCCGCTGCAGCGGCATCCGCGGCGGCTTTCCTTCTTGCGTCCTCTGCCGCTTTCGCCTCTTCCTCCTCCGTGGAAACCGCCTTGGAAAATTCCACCTCGGTCGTCACATAATCCTTGAATACATATCCGGTCAGGTCATCATCCACCTGCACCTTCAGATAGTCCCCTTCTTCTCCTGTCACCTGGTATTTTGCGCCGCGCGAAAGAAGCGTCAATGTCGCGGAAGTCATATCCGCCTTTTCCCGAAGTCTCAGGGAAGACGTATGGTCGATCGTTCCGAAAACAGTACCGACCTGTTTGGCAATTGCCTCCGCTTCGGACCCCGTCACAAAAGAAGAGGATCTGACATACCCTCTCACATTTCCGGATTGAATTTCATACCATGTTCCGCCGGATCCGCCTACCGTATTCAGAATGGTTGCTGCGGAATCGGCATATATTTTTCCGACGGATGTGGAATTTTCATCCGGCTCGGAACGGACATTCTCATACCCGGAGATCTGCGAGATCGCAATGTCCTGATAAGGGGACTCCGTCAGTGTTTTTTTGGTTGTCGTCTCCTCCGCCAGTTTTTTTGCCGCTTTGTTTTTTGACGTATCCACTACGATGGTCCCGTTTGCCACCATCCCGACAGACTGTGCGAGAGCCTTGTCCGGTTCGGAGTTTCGGGCATAGTAATTGTTGAGTGCCACGGATATCCCGGATACGGCACCGTCCGTTTCCAGATCCATGCCGGCATAGGCAGTCACGGAACAGAACAGCATCAAAAGAAAGAGTGTACAGAAAAAGCACACCCTTTTTCTTTTCCCCGCTCTCTTTTTCCCGAGTTCTGTCATTCTCCCTCAGTTTTTCCTCTCCGCAAGATACTTCTCCGCACTCGTAACGGCATTTGCGCCGTCCGATGCAGCGGTAATGATCTGACGAAGCTGTTTGGTGCGGACATCCCCCGCCGCAAAAATTCCCGGAATATTTGTCCGGCAGTCTTCCCCGGCAATCACATATCCCTTTTCGTCCCTCTTCACGCAGGAAAAAGCGTCCGAGTCCGGAACGATGCCGACAGCAACAAAAACACCGTCCGCAGGAATTTCTTTTTTCTCTTCCGTTCTCACATTTCTGACCGTTACGGAATCCACTTTGTCCGTTCCGTTTATTTTTTCCACAATGCTGTCATAGACCGGTTCGATGTTCGCCGTCCCGAGCAGCGCTTCCTGAAGGATCTTCGCTCCCCGGAATTCGTTCCGGCGGTGGATGATATACACCTTTGCCGAGAGGCGCGAAAGGAAGATCGCATCTTCAAGGGCCACATCTCCCCCTCCCACGACCGCCGTTACTTTCTTCTTATAGAAAGCGCCGTCACAGGTGGCACAGTAGCTTACCCCCTTCCCGGATAGTTCTTTTTCCCCCTGCACATTCAAAAGGCTGTGGTGCGCTCCGGAAGCTATGATCACCGTTTTGGTCTCGTAAGTTTCCTTCTCACAGATTACTTTCTTATTGCCGTTTTCTTCCGGAATGAGGTCTTTAACTTTATCTTCCGTAAATTCCGCTCCCAGCTTTTCTGCATGCCCGCGGAACTTCACTGCCAGATCGAATCCGTTGATGCCGGGAAGCCCCGGATAATTATCCACTTCATATGTATTGATGATCTGGCCGCCGCTCATCATTTCCTTTTCAATGACCAGAAGATCCAGTTTTGCCCGTACCCCGTAGATCGCGGCCGCAAGGCCCGCGGGGCCGGACCCGATAACAATCAGATCGTATAATTTTGACATCCCATTTTCCTGCCTTCCCACGGATTTACATAACCTGTTTTCAGTATACCAAATTGCAGAACCTGTTACAACATGATATCAGTGTCAAAAGTCCGTTTCCCACGCAGGCTTGCCTGTGCCAAAAATCCGTTCTTAAATTGAAATTTATGAGAAACTCATTTGTCATCGTTCGTACAAACTCTTTTCTGTTATACTATATTGAGAGGAAAAAATATGGAAAGAAAAACAGTCTGTATAACAGGAGCCTCCCGGGGAATCGGGAAGGCCGCCGCATTAAAATTTGCCGGCAGCGGATACGATGTTGTGATAAGCTGCGACAGAGATCTTGAGGGACTGAAAAAAACACAGGATGAGATTGCCCTGCTCGGCGGAAGGTGTCTTTCCTTTTCGGGCGATATGGGAAATCCGGAGGACTGTTCCCGGATGTTTGAAGAAATCAAAAAAAATTTCAGCACGCTGGACGTTCTTGTGAACAATGCGGGGATATCCCGCATCGGCCTGATGCAGGACATGACGGACGGGGACTGGGATTCCCTGATGAAAGCAGATCTGTATTCCGTTTTTTATCTGAGCAGGCTTTCCGTCCCTCTCATGCTGAAACAGGGATACGGAAAGATCATCAATATTTCTTCGGTCTGGGGAAATACCGGTGCCTCCTGCGAAACAGCCTACTCGGCTGCCAAAGGCGGCGTAAATGCATTTACAAAAGCGCTTGCAAAGGAGCTTGCGCCTTCCGGGATCCAGGTGAACGCTCTTGCTTTCGGCGTAATTGACACTTCAATGAATACGTTTTTGAATGACCGGGAAAGAAAAGAGCTGACGGAAGAAATTCCGGCCGGCCGGTACGGAACCCCTGCGGAGGCAGCCGATGAAATCTTTGCCCTGTCTCAGGCAGGTCCTTATCTTACGGGGCAGGTCATCAGCATGAGCGGCGGCTGGCAGTATTGATCTCTTTTTCATTTTCCGGGTGATACCGCATTGCGGCAGCCCGGATTTTTTTTGGTTCAAAATCAGGCTGCAGAGGATCCGTCCATTGGGATACCCGATAAACAAAATGCATTGATATACGAAAAGGAAAGGGCACAGCTTCGGAAACGGATAAATTCCCCGAATACCGGAAGCATCCCGGCAGCGGTTTAACCGATTTCGGAATGATCTGCGCCCCCTTTTTAAAATGTAAAAATATACAGGGTTTATTGAATAATTGCCTTGACAAATATATTTTGTAAGTTTAAATTGAAACACAATATTGAATATACCGAAAGCAGATGTTTTGGTTGTGAAATGCACGGTCAGCCATGTGCTCCGTGCCCGAAAAAAGCAAAAGCTTTTTGTGTATTCCAATTGCAATGTTATCCAGCTGCCCGGGGGGGAGGCGTGGCTTACAGCAGGGCTGAAGGAGCATGAAAAAGGGGTTATAAAAAAATCTGATTTTGGGAATTATCCCGAAGAATGGAGAAAAAAATGGCAGCTATACAGGCATACATATCATCCAATCAATTACTGGCACTCTCAATCCTGCTGGTAATCATGGTTCTCGGAGAATACGTTTCAAAGATTACAAAGGGCAAAGTCCCCAGCGCGCTTATCATGATGATCGGTCTCATTGCCGGTTTCTGGACCATTCTTCCGGCCGATCTTGCAAAAGCAGCCGGACTCACGCCTGCGATTTACAATATGACCGTTGTCATGCTGATCGTACATCTCGGCACACTGATCAATAAAAAGCAGATGATAGACCAGTGGCACACGGTCGTCATAAGTCTGATGGCCATTGCAGGCATTTGTCTCTTCACGCTTACAATAGGCAGTGTGATATTCGGCTGGGACAATGCAGTTGCTTCCACTCCTGTTCTGTGCGGTGCCGCCATTGCGTCGGCCATCATGTCCGAGGCCGCCAAGGCACTCGGAAACACGACTGCACAGCTTGTTGCGGTCGTTACCATGGTCACACAGGCTGTTATCGGCTTCCCGCTGACTGCACTCTGTCTTCGGAAGGAAACCGAACGGCTGCACGTTCTTTACGGAAATGGAACTCTTGCACCCGTAGCTGCCGCCGGAAATACCCAGGGAAAAACAAAAGCGGGGAAGAAGGAAAAATTCTGGAGTGCTACCACGATCCTCTGCAAACTCGCGGTTATTGCTCTCATTTCCTATATGCTTCAGCTTCTTACCAAAGGTCTTGTTTCCCAGTATGTATGGTGCCTGCTTCTCGGCTTCTTTGCAAATGAATTCGGTCTTCTGGAATCCGATGCTCTCGGAAAAGCGAAGTCAGACGGCTTTATGATGACCATCCTGATCGGATATCTGTTCTGTTCCTTCTCATTTGCCACCCCGAAGCTGCTCCTCCCGGTTCTCGGCATTACCCTCGGCCTCACGGTTATTGCAGCGATCGGACTGGCGGCCATAGCTTTTCTCTCGACAAAGATTTTCCACAAGGAAACTTTCTGGGGATGTTTTGCCGTAACACTCAATGCTTTCCTCGGCTTCCCGCTGAATGTGATGCTTGTCAATGAAGCTCTGAACAACATTGAAGACCCGAAAGAAAAGGAAACCCTTTCCAGTGAAATTATGCCGAAAATGCTTGTAGCAGGTTTCGTATGTGTTACAATCGTATCCGTAATCGTTGCAGGAATTCTGAAAAATTATCTTTAAGCTTTAAAATCATATTTGCAGGGAGGCAAATAACATGTCAGAAACAATCAGAGAAAAGGCACATGCAATTGCGCCGTACATTATCGGAATGCGTGAGGATATCCACCGTCATCCGGAGGCAAGTTTCCATGAAACGCGGACAACCAAGCTTATTGCCGCTGAAATGGACAAGGACGGTATTCCGTACCGTCTTTTGGAGCCGGCCGGACTGATCGCGGAGATCAAGGGCGGCTTTCCCGGTAAGACCGTGGCCTTACGCAGCGACATCGATGCACTTTCCATTACGGAGAAAACAGATGTACCTTTTAAATCCGAAGTACCGGGTCTGATGCATGCCTGCGGACATGACGCTCATACATCGGTTCTGCTTGGTGCGGCAAAGCTTCTGTCGGGAATGAAAGAGGAACTGCACGGAACTGTCAGACTGATTTTCCAGCCCGGCGAAGAAATTGCACAGGGCGCAAAAGAAGTGATCAAACAGGGTGGACTGGAAGGCGTTGACATGATTTTCGGCATGCATATCATTTCCGCCGCTCCCTGCGGAACCATTCTGATGCGGGAAGGCGCATCCATGGCAGCAGCCGATATATTCAAGATCAAGGTAAACGGCAAGGCAGCCCACGGTTCCACGCCGGAAAGCGGAATGGACGCTGTTCTTGCATCCTCTGCCATTGTCATGAACCTTCAAAGCATTGTCAGCCGCGAAGTTGCTCCCATGATGCCGTGCGTGGTAACGGTAGGCAAACTGGAAGCCGGCACCCGTTTCAACATTGTTGCGGGCGAAGGCAATATGGAAGGCACCTGCCGCTGCTTTGATGTGAAGCTGCACCATGAACTTCCGGGAATCATTGACCGCATTGCAAAGGATACAGCGGCAGCTTATCGCTGTACGGCTGAAACGGAATATCAGATGATGACGGAAGTCCTGGTAAGCGATCCGGAAACCATCCGTCTTGCCCATGCTGCTGCGGAAAAGGTTGTGGACTCTCCGGATAAAATACAGGAAATGCCGCTGATCCTCGGCGGAGAAGATTTTGCGGATTATACGCCGCACTGCACCTCTGCTTTTGCGATTTACGGCGGCGGCGGCGGTATGCCGCAGCACAGTGATTATTTTACCATTGATGAGAATTCTCTGGAAATCGGCGCAGCAATGTATACGCAGGTTGCCGTCGATTATCTCACCTCTCACTCTTGATCGAAATAACGCCGCCCGTTAACCGGGCGGCGTTATTTTGAACTGTAAGTTTTTATTCCCTGCCGGCATTTTTTAAACGCCGGTTTTTTTGTTCGTTTTTTGTTCCTTTGTTCAATGGATAACCGGGGTCTTCTTTCCCGCCGGTATTTTTCAGCTCCGCATAAACGCCGGAATCCGCTCTCGGAAATATTTCATCTTTTACCGTGAAATATCCAGTTCCTTATAGTACGGGCAGATATCCTCATAGTGACCGTCTTTCATCCGGAATCCGCCGGGAATAATGCCGAGAGGCAAAAAACCGAGCCGCTCATACAAATGTCTTGCATGGATATTCGTCTTTACCACCGCATTAAACTGCATGATCCGGAATCCGCGTTTTGCCGCCTGCTCAAGACAATCCCTCACCAGTTTTTCTCCGATGTGTTCTCCCCGGATATCCGCGTCCACCGCGTAAGATGCATTCGCAATATGTCCGCATCGTCCCACGTTATTCGGATGCAGAATATAAAGGCCCCGGATTTTTCCTGTCATTTTTTCTTCCGCCACACCGTTATAGACCATGCTTTCAAAAAACGCCTTCCCTGATTTTTGATCAAGCATTTCTTCCTGCGGAAAAGCAATTCCGTCTTCCACGACTTTATTCCAGAGCCGTATCATGTCCGGCAGATCTTTTTCCGTATACTTTCTGATCATACACTCCATATTTCATCCTTCTTTCCGAAATCCCGTTTTATACGTTTTCCTGATCATCAAAAAGAGAAAGCTGCTCTCCCGCTTCTCTGTCTACAAAAGCATGCATGTAGGTAAACAGCTTATCTGCATCATCCTGAATATGATATGCCTCGCAGGTCCTGTGAAAAAAATCCGTAAGCTTCTCTTCATGCGGGGAAGGAAGCTCATAATCATTCCCGTATACCCGGATATATTTTTCCTTCATGTCCGGAAAATGTTCGTCCAGTTTCTGATAATAATATTCCCTGTCTCCTTCGCGGAGGGTAAGGCCGAATCCGAATGTCAGCACGCCGTGCACCTGTGCCTCAATGCAGTATTCCAGGATTCCCCTGATGTTTTCTTCCGTATCGTTGATGAAGGGCAAAACGGGCGTAAGCCATACAATCGTGGGGATGCCCGCATCGCGCAGAATATTCAGAACTTCGGCTCTTCTTTTCGTGGTACAGACATTCGGCTCGAGCGTTTTGCAGAGTTCTTCATCAAATGTGGTCAGCGTCATCTCTACTATGCAGCGTGTTCTGCTGTTGATGCTTTCCAGAATATCCAGATCGCGCAGAATCAGATCTGATTTTGTCTGAATGGAAAGTCCGAAGCCGTAACGATCGATCAGTTCCAGACATCTTCTGGTAAGCCTTAAATCCTTTTCACACGGCTGATAGGGATCACTCATAGACCCTGTCGCGATCATGCAGCGGCTCCGCTTCCGTCGGAGCGTATACTCCAGAAGTTCCGCCGCATTGGATTTCACTTCCACATCCTCAAAAGCATGATCCATCCGGTAACAGCTGCTGCGCGCATCACAGTAAATACAGCCGTGCGTACAGCCCCGGTACAGATTCATTCCGTTCTGTGCGGACAGGATCGATTTTGCTTCTTTCTCATGCATGTTCCGCCCCTTATTCCGGTTCCGAAAGAATAGCGCGGACCGGAAATAACCTGATGTGATCCCTGACAAACTGATTCATGTCTTCTTCAAAATCTTCCCTGCCGTCCGTCGTATTAAAAAAGCGGAAACGTTCTCTGCCGATGCGGACAAACGCAACATAATGCGGCACCCGCCCCTCCGCATACCGGAGGATCCCGCAGAAAGCGCTTTTCGATGCCGGCAGAAGCTCTTTTTTTTCCTTCCGCTGTCCGGAAGGGAATATTTTTTTTTGCCAGATAAAGCACCAAGGTTTTAAACGGTGTACCCCGGCCTCCGTTGTAGGGAAGAATGGAGAGGACTTCCCGGTACACCTCTTCCGGCTTTTCCGGCCTGCCCTGCGCATGCAGAAAATTATAGACTGCGATCCAACCGCAGCCGTTAAAGGAAGACGGATACTTTCCGTACGGCATATCGTCCGTAAAGTCCTGATCCACGATATATCCGTCTTTTGACATTGCTTCCTGTTTCATGCACACATTATAGCAGGTTGTCATAAAGAGTACAAATGATAAAGGGTTCTGTCTTAAACAAAAAAAGAGCTCCTCCCATCGAAGAGCTCTGAACAGACAAAAAATGACTATTCAATTGTCAGTATATCAGTAAAACCTGTCACCTCAAAAACTTCCATGACAACACTGTTTGCATGACGGATGACCATTTTCCCCTGCTTATTCATGGTCTTCTGTGCAGAAAGCAAAACCCTGAGTCCTGCGGAAGAAATATATTCAAGATTCGAAAAATCGAACGCAAGGCTGCTTACTCCGTTCAATGAATCCTTTAATACACTTTCCAGCTGCGGTGCAGTAGTGGTATCCAAACGTCCGGATACAACCAAATCCAAATCACTTCCATTTGCATCCTTCTTAATTTCCATATCGTTTAACCTCCAACTCAAAATTCTTCTTTATTTTTTTATTATATCACTTCCGGAATGATTCTGTCAAAAAACAAACAGGACCATCCATGCCTTGCGGAAACTCTTCCCGTTTTCATTATTTTCCTTCCCGGAGAACTCAGGCGGGATTTTTTCCTGTTTCCTGGTCTTTCGGCATGAATTTATGAAAGATCTTTTTCAAAACAGGGGAATTGATATATGCAATAACTGCATTCCCAATCAAAAAATAGGGAGCTGCAATATACAGAAAGGCATCCGGAAACGCACCTGCACACAGAAAAATAAAATAGTTTGTCACAAGAAGCAATATCGTCTGCGGCAAATGCGTCATGGCTATTTTAAAGGCATTGATGAACATATGGAGGGTCGTATTGGAAAAAGTAGCATGCAGCGCCCATAGGTAGGTATTGATAACAAGCAGCAGCAACAGAAGGGAAATACATATGCCGCTTAATACCGATGCGCCCCCGAATTTCATATGCGAAAAAAAATACAGATCCGCTGCTCCCGCAGCAAGACACCCCCCCATGATCAGGGTCAGCGGAACCGATGATTTGAAATTGGAGCGAAAAGATTTAAAGAAGCCTTTCAAAACGGGAGGTTCCTCATCTGTGACCATCTTCATGGTCATATCATACAGAGCTGTCGTAGATGCCCCTATTGTGATCACGGGAATACAGCACAGTGTCCACAGAACATTGAGAAGAAACAGATCAAACAGTTTTGTCAGAAATGTGATGATCTTTCTCTCAGAATACGGTTTATTATTTTTTTCCGCCATGCCGGCTCCCTTGTTTTGTTCTGCTTTTTGATGATGATCCGGATATTCTCCAACACTTTGTACCACATTATAGCAGGTTGCCTGAAATAGTTCAAAGTCAACTTCTATAAAAGGATGCCGGCTGTGAGGATTCTATTGCGCCTATGGCGTGAAATCGTATTTTCCTTGAGATTGCAATCCTTTCCGGTAATTCGGATGTGAACCACGCAGCGGAAAGAATGCGCGCGGTTCGCAGCTTCTTACTGTCAGCCTGCCTTGCGAAAATTGAGTGTGTTCTGTATAATAGAAGAAAAGATATTCCGACTGGTCAGTGCGGCACATCTGCCGCCTGATCCATTTTTTTTCATGAACAGGGGCTGATGCAATGAAGCAACTCAAACGCACAATCGCCATCGCTGCCTGCCGGTTTCTGTACGGCATCGTTCGCATGGCTGGGTTCGGAGGCTCCGCTTTTCCGGGCAGCGTTGCAAATAAGATTGATTCTCACCTGCTGGCAGAGCTTGCAAAAAATGTGCAGGTGGTTCTCATCGCCGGAACCAACGGAAAATCAACCATTACCCATCTGATCGACCGCTGCGCGGCAGAAGGAGGGCTTCATGCATTCGCCAATTTGTCAGGGGCTAATCTAAAAAGCGGAGTCATCACCTCTTTCGTCCTCAACTCCAATTTGCGAGGTGTCTGCAGGCAGCAGTATGCCTTTATTGAATGCGATGAATTTGCACTTGCTGCCCTTGCGCAGGAGCTCAGACCGGTCGGAATCCTTGTCAATAACATATTTGAAGATCAGCTGGATCGCTATGGGGATATGACGGCGGTGCTGCAAAATCTCATCAGCGGAATTCAATCCGCTCCGGACGCACGGCTTTACATTAACTGCGACTGCTCCTATTCTGTCGCAATTGCGCAGGCGGTTCCCAACCCAAAGGTGTATTACGGCTGCAATCTTACCTTGAATCCTGCGCCGCAGCACAACAGCTTTTTCTGTCGCAGCTGCGGCACAAAGCTTCAATATGAATTTCATGTGTTGGGCCATTTGGGCGCATTCTACTGCCCCTGCTGCGGAAAGCGCCGGCCTGCGCCCGACTATTGTATCACCTGGGCGGACTGCCGCGAAGACGGAAGCAGCCTCTGCATCACAGCACCTGACAAGGAAATTGCCCTGCAGGTTCAGCTTCCCGGGGCGCATCAGGTGTATAATGCGCTTGCGGCCTATGTGCTTGCGGTGGCGGCAGGCATTGACAGCGCACGGGCGTGCAAGGCTATCGGGGCTGTGAAGAATATAGATTGGCGAACCGAAAAAATTGGGATCGGAGATTGCCGCATTCAAATCCTTCTCACGAAAAATCCGGTTGGCGTGGCATGCGGCATTCATACCCTGACCCAGACCAGCGGCAGGATCTTTGTACTTCTCGGTTTGAACGATGAGGCTCCGGACGGAACGGACGTGTCCTGGATCTGGGACGCACCCTATGAGATGCTGAGCGGGCTTCTGGATCGGACGGATTCAATCTATGTGTGCGGCAGCAGAGCCGCGGCATTGCGGATGCGGCTAAAATATGCGGGGATTCCCGCTGGAAAAATTCAAATGGCAGAGGACGACAGACGATTGATCCGACAGCTTGCAAAAAAAACGGGAAATGTTTATCTTCTGGGGAACTACACTTACACATACAAAATCAGAGCGCTGCTCCGTGCACAAAAGGCGTGCACGAAAAACGTGCACAAAAGACGTGCACGAAAAGCGTGCACGAAAAACGTGCACGAAAAACGTGCACGAAAGAAATTCTGCTATGAAGTATAAGATGAAAATTGGCCGTCTTTATTCGGATGCACTGAATCTTTACGGCGATGCGGGCAATGCGGTTTGTCTTGCAAAGCGGCTGGAATGGCGGGGAATTGCCGCAGAAGTGGCCGATATCCGCATGGGGGATGCGATCCACGAAAAGGAATTCGACATTTTCGTCATCAGCGGCGGACAAATGCCGGAGCAGGGCTTTTTGTTTGAACGGATCAAAGCCACAACCGGCGGACAGATTCGGGACATTGTCGAATCAGGACAGGTATTGCTGGCGGTCTGCGCGGGATATCAGCTTCTGGGAAACTATTATGAGACCATTGGGGGAGAGCGGTACCCGGGGCTTGGTGTCATGGACCTGTATACCGTAGAAGGAAACAACAGACTGACGGGAAATTACAGCTTTTCCTGTTTGTGCGGCGGACATGCGATGAAAATGGTCGGGTTCGAAAATCACAGAGGGCGGACGTTTCTTGCGCCCTCTGCCTCCCCTCTGGGCAGAGTCCTTTCCGGGCATGGCAACAACGGGCAGGACGGAACGGAGGGTGCCCGCGTTAACAATGCGTTTGGTACCTACGCTCACGGGCCGGTGCTGGCAAATAACTGCGAATTTTGCGACGCACTGGCCGATCTCGCCCTGTCCTCGAAGTATGCGGGCGTCCATTTAAACGATCCGTGTTTTCCTGTGTTGGAGGATACCATAGAAAAAAAGGCAAATAGGGAGGCTTGCAGACGACTGAAATGAAACGTTATCTTATCGTAACCGATGCAGACGGCAAAGAGGCACATCTCCTGTGCGGCGGCGTTGTAACGCAGAAATACAGATTTCTGGTGAATGCCCACAATGGAGCCGTTGTGACCCATAGGAACTTTGAAAACGGGGAGGAGGACCTGCGAGGGGCGATTTTGCCCCTGTGGACGGAAGCTGCGGCGCTGTGCAGAAAAAAAGCGGCGGAACAGCAGAGAGGGCTTACGGTGTGGAGCGTTAACGCCGATGCGCGGGGTGTTGCACTTGCCGGACAAAAATCCCGTCCCTCCTTCCTGCGCGGTACATATGCCATGGCGGGGAGGTATGCCATTTGGCTCAAGGAGATTCATCCGCTGCCGGAGAAAGGGACTGTCCGATATGTCGGAAAAAAGTACCGTCATTTTTTAAAAAGATATGAAAAAACAATTAACGCACAAACCGAAGATCGGTTTGTGCGCAGGCTTGTTATGTCGATTCTAATTGCAGAGGATCACCAGAAACCCTGGTATCTGAGAATGGGCGAATACGCAGCCTTTCTTGCACTGAAGTGCCTGCACAAAAAGCCGAGTATGACCCTTGGCGTTGCACAGGTCAGAACGGAGTGCATGATTTCCGGAAAACAAAGCGTAATTACCGCGGTTCGCATTCTCGGGCAGTGCCGCGCGGCGCATCAGAATTTGCCGGAAGACGAGGCACTTGCGCGGATCGCCAGAGACTATAACCACTGTGACGACTATGTCAATAATGTTGTCACGATCTACCAACTGATTGGGGCATAAACCGGCAGAAAGAGATGCTGCGGTGCGGTATTCCAATGATAAGAAGCGGGAAAGCCCACGGTTTTAACCGCGGGAGTATGTCAAAGGGACGAAGCTGCTTCTTTTCTGGACAAAGGAGCATCAATTTGAAAAGCGGCAATCGAGTTGTTGCACTGCAAAACTCTGTCGTACTGAAATTCGTGGGACATGGACCGGATCAGCTTCATGCCAAGATGCGGCGTTCCGTCATCCTCCAGGAGTAAGGTGGGATTAAAGAGCACGCCGTCATCCCGGATTCTTACAATCATCGTGTTGCCTTCCAGCCGCACCAGAGAATCGATATGCCCCGTTTTTGCATCAGGGTAACCATGCTGGAGAATGTTGAGCACCAGTTCCTCGGTGACCAGACCGATGTGAAAAATCAGATGACTGTCATAGCCCCGTTCCTTCAGAAACGTCATAACCGCCTGGGATATCCTGACCGGCTGCGTATCGTCGAGCAGGGAGGACAGGCTCAGACAATCCGGGCTGTTTTGCATGGGAAGCAGAAAAATGTCCGTTTTCACGTTTCCTTTGCGCTTTTGCAGACAGAAGCAGAATATGATCGTTAGCAGTGTCGTCATGGCTTCTGCAGTGAAATAGGCAATCCATGCGCCGTTGAGACCGAAGCGCGGAACAAAAAACAGCATGCAGGGCACCTGCGCGATCAGATGATGCAGCGCACCCACGGCGTTGGAGAGACGGTACTGCTTGATATACAGGTAGTAGGACACAAAAAACAGGTTCAGCATCAGAAAGGGAAACGCTGCGGCCAAAAAACGGAGGGCAGTCACACACGAAGCATAGATGCTCTCATCCGCGCCGAAAACCGAGCAGAGCTGTCCCGGAATCGCCACCATGAGCGCACATGCCAGCACGGTGATTGCAGTGGTAATGCAAAGCGTGCATTTGCACAGGAGGCGCAGTCCATGCCAATCCTTTTCGCCGTAGAGAACGCCCGCAAAGCTTTGAATCAGAATGTAGCCGATGTTCAGCAGGGTTGCCATAAATATCATGACGGTCCGGAAAATCGAGTATACCGCCATTCCGGAGGCTCCGACGCTCCGGGCGATATAAGTATTGGAAAAAGCAATCCACACCAGTGCTAAAAGAAGCATTGATGTGCTGGATATGCCCGGTTTTACCATAGCGAGATATTCTTTCAGGTTGCGCTTTAAAAGTGCGCAGAAGCGGAGCATCCGACGGGAAGATCGGATATAGGGAATCAAAAACGCGAAGGAAAGCAGGTAGCTCAGTACGGTGGCCCCGGCAATACCGCTGATTCCGAGATCGGTGTATTGCGAGCTGATAAAATTAAAGAGAAAGTTCAGCGCAATATTGGAGAACACATAATAGGAAGCAAGATTCGGATGATTGTCCATGTTCAAAACGGGCAGAACAAACGAGGAAATGATCATAACGGGCGCACCCAGCAGGATGACATGCAAATAATCAAATACCTGCCGGGAGATATTTGTCCCCGCGGAAAGAAAATCGGCAATACCTTGCAAGAAAAAAACGCTGAAGATCTGTATAACTATTCCGATGACCAATGCGGACAGGACGGTAAAGGTGAAAATCTGGTTTGCCATGCCGTGATTCCGCCTGCCGATCAGGATGGAGGCGGAACTGACACAGGTAACCGACAGCATCACTCCCAGCATGCCCAGCAGTGTCATCACCGGCGCTGCGGCCTGAATTGCGGCGAGTCCGTCTCTGCCGATAAAGTTCCCGGCAAAAATTGCGTCAACAATGCTTTTGCAGGCAGATAAAATCACGACCAGAATATAATAGGGCATGGCTTTGCGGATGCTTTGCTTCAGTAAGAATCCTCCCTGTTCCATGGTGCATATCCTCCTTACGATTTAAAATCTCCTCACACAGTTTTCAGAAATCGGCGAAGCCGCACGATTTCGCATGATTTGAAAATATCCGGTCTGCCCGCGCAGGAAAAACCCTGCCGTCGGGTCAGAACCACGAACCGCATATATGCATTGCCGCCGTGACTGATTGGATAATCCAGCGCATTGCAAAAAAACCAGTGGACAAAACCGGACCAGTCCGTGATATTCCATATGTCAGCTATATCAGGATTGCGGAAGCACGAAGTGCAGAGCAATCCGTGATATTCCTTTTGGCGACCACATCATATGATAACAGTATAGCGAACACCTCAGACGGTTGCAATCAAAAAAGTAACTGTCAAAGATGGGATCATGGCAGGTTGCCTTAAATAATTCAAAGCAAACTTCTGTTATATCCGAACCTTTTTCAAAAGAATCCGTCTTCCCCATGGAAATCCTAAAAAAAAACAAGGAGGTATTTATTTATGCGTTATTGTGAAAATTGCGGCAAGGAAATAGGAACAGACACAAGGTACTGCCCGTCCTGCGGAACTTCTTTCGGACAAAAACAGGCGGTCCCGGAAGGTTCCGCTCTTCAGACCGATGCGGAACAGAATAAGCTGTATGGGATTCTCTCTTACTTTGGTTTTCTGGCCTTTATTTCCATTCTTGCGGCACCAAAATCCGCATTTGCAAGATTTCACGCAAATCAGGGACTTGTTCTGTTCCTTACTGAAATTTTCTGCGGAATAACCGGCATCATATTAAACGCTGTATTGTTTGCGATTTCCAGACGCCTTGTATTTATCGGTACCCTTTGGAGTCTTGTCTGGATTCCGCTTACCATCCTCTCCATATCCGGGATCATAAGCGCGGCCCAGGGGACAAAAAAGGAACTTCCCGTGATCGGAAAGTTCCGGATTATAAAAAACTGAACGGATACGCCTGCTGTTCAGCGTATCCCGTCTGCCGGAGTTCTTTTGGAAAACTGTATTCTGTCCCTTATGGCAGTCAGCCTTCTTTTACAGAAGTTCATGCCTCGCTTCCGGCTGTTTTTTAATAAAAAACGACCGGTTGTCAATGGCCCGCATGGTTGCCAGGATTCCGTCCAGATGATCATACTCATGCTGCAGCAGTTCCGAAAGGTCCCCCTCTAAGTTCACGGCGTGTTCTTTCCATGCAAAGCGCCCCGGGCGACAGGTTTCATAGCATTTCTCACTTCCTCGCTATCCTTTGTTCCGGATCGGCATCCTATGCTTCGCCATAGGATGCGTCCGGATTTTCCCAAAAACGGCGCGCCTCATCCTCTGTTACAAGGCGAAGGTTTGGTTTATTGCACCAGATCAGAAGATCCAGCGTTCCGCCGTCTCCTCCGTACCGGTTGCCGCGCCGTGAAATCAGCACGATGTAATTTACCTTTTGCATTTCCATCTTGAACCACCTCTACGCTTGCAGATATTGTCTGCCGCTAAGAACTTGCATGAAATTGTGTAGCTTGGTGCCGCAGGCGCATCTGCTTTTTCAACTTCTGATGTAGCTGCACTCCTGATAGAGCCGGTCTGAACATTGCTTGTCACAACGCAGGTGATGATTTTTCCAACATCTGCTGCAACGGTTTGGTAGGTTGCATTTGTTGCGCCGCTGATAATATCTGTGGCACGCTTGCCGGTGACAGTGCCGGAGATAAAATTCTTCTTCTCATACCTTTTCTTTTCCTCTCTGTTGTTTTTGTGGGAAATAACACACGCCCACCTCTAACGCCTTTTGTTTATCTCTGTGAAAGTCACTGTAAATACAGTACCAGCACTGGCAAATCCCGCTGTCTGTATGTCCTCTTTGGGTAAAGGCAGGGCAGCTTTGCTCCCTTGCAACATTGCCGTCAGTGTTTGGGGTTAGAAGCTGTGCCGGTTTTCTTCTGTCCTATGGCATTGGTCGTGTAAATGATCTTCCGGATCTCCGGAGGATACTTGAAAAAAGTCGATAGCTGCGGCCAGTTGTTCCGCCAGGAAGCGATGGAACTCGGGTATTTCTTACCCCATTTCTCATCCAGATCTTCAAGCTTTTCCAGGGCCAGTTCTTCTGTCGGAGACTGATAGACCTGTTTCAGATCCACCATGAAAGGTCTGATATCTTTATAAGAGATGAACTTTGTGGAATAACGTACCTGATGTACGATACAGCGCTGGATCTCTGCTTTTGGATAAACAGCACCTATAGCTTCCACGAAGCCGGTAAGGCCATCTACGGATACGATCATGATATCCTCTACTCCGCGGTTCCTGATCTCATTCATGACGCCAAGCCAGTATTTCGCGCTTTCGTTCCCTCCGACCCACATGCCGAGGACTTCCTTGTTTCCGTTCATCTTGATTCCTATGGCAACATAGACTGCTTTCTTTACAATAGCATTATCCTGACGGACATTGTAATGAACTGCATCCATAAAAACAACCGGATACTTCCGATCCAGGGGTCGGTTTTGCCATTCCTTCGCCAAAGGCAGGATCCGGTCTGTCATATGGGAGATCATTTCTGCCGATGCATCGACACCATAGAGAAATATCCCTTGTTGTCATTCCCTTGGCATACATGGACAGAACCTGATCTTCAATGTTGGAGACGTCTGTCTGGTTCTTTTTCACGATCTGTGGATTGAATTCTCCCTTACGGTCACGGGGAATCTCCAGATCGATATTCCCCATTGAGGAAACTACCTGCTTGGGGCTGTAACCGTTTCTGCTGTCATCGGTTTCCTTGTTTTTGTAGTCATACTTGGAGTAGCCGAGTTTTTCGTCCATTTCGGCTTCCAACATACCCTGCAGGGATTCTCCCAGCAGATCCTTCAGCATTTCCTGAACGTCCCGGGCTGTTTCCGGATGGTAATGGTCCAGCATTCCTTTGATAAAAGCCTTTCTTTCGGGTGATATGTTTCTCTGTCTTGCCATAAAAATATCCTCCTGGATTAATATTTATTTTATCATTAATCCAAGGGGACATATCGTTTACACAGAATTTATTATACTACCGCGCCAATCTGAAAAAATGCGCAAAAAACTGCCCTTCAAAGCGAAGGGCAGCACATTTTGCATCGTACAGTGCATTTTACATCATACCGTCTATTATTTCATCATAAAATCCGTGAGGCTTTGGTGAAGTCCGATTCCGGTGATGACAGGCTTTTCAAAAACCTCCGCTTCACACGGGATAAAACCGAAACGCTCCCCGCAGCTGCGTATGGCTTCCTCTTCGGAAAGCGCTGCCCTGACCGTTTCGGGCGCGGGTGTCGGGCGCTCTTTGGAATGCTATTTTTTTTTCTTGAAATCCATAAAGCTTTGGAAAAGACCGATTCTTGTTTTGGTTCCGGTTTTCTCATAGATGGCTGTAATATATCGCTGCAAAACACGGCGGGATATGTATAGGCTGTCTGCGATCTCCTGCACGACGTCCTCCGTGGTAATAAGCTTTTCAAAAACCTCGGTTTCCCGCTGCGTCAGATGGTATTGTGCGGAAAACAGGCAGATCAGCTTATCGTCGGTAAGTACATCTGCATCTGTTTGATGGGGGCTTTCCGCCGGGAGCGACAGCCTGCCGCTGAACACAAACAGCAGGAGGGTAATCAAAATATAAGGATTTCATCCCTTCTTTATCTTAAAACCCATAAGTGCAGACAGCACTCAATAACAAATTGTTTGCGGGGCAAAACGGACGTGGCACGAAGCGAGCGGACTCTTCGGATACCGCCCCGTCCTTTCCCTGCAGTCATCCATCGCTTTCATGAATGATGCGGACTCATTTTGTCCTTTTATTCCGGCTTTTGATCGGTTGTCATGCTTTCGATGCAGGCGCCGAGCGGCAGTTCTCCGTTACCCTTATAAACCAGTTTATTTTCCGTTTCGCTCCAGCTCCAGCCGCTCTGTCCCGGAACCGTCTCGTTGAAATAGTACCAGAGGCCGTCTATCTGCTTCCACCCGGTCACCATTTTCCCGGTTGACGGATCCAGATAATATTTGTGTCCGTCCTGCTGATCCGTGGTCCATCCTGTCTGCATGGCTCCCTTGTAGCTTCCTCCTCCGGAACCGGTCCCCGTTCCCGATGTGCCCGAACTTTCTTTCAGGTAGTACCAGTTCCCGGTATTGTCCTTATACCAGCCCGAGACCATGCTGCTGTCCGATCCGAAATAATACCAGCTTGTTTCTCCGCTGAAACTCAGCTGCTGCCATTCGTTCTGTGCATACTTCCCGTCCGCTTTCCGATATGTCCAGTTGTTCCCGTTCTGGTTCCACTGCGGGGTGTAGCTTTCTCCGGAACCTCCGGAAGAATTCCCGCTTGTTCTTGCCGTAGAGACAAAGGTCCCGGTTACCGTTCCTGAGGCATCTACCGTTATCTTTTTACTGCCATCCGTACAGGCATACTTTTTGTGAGCTTCATCTATTATGAAGCCTATTTCCGTAGATGACGGAAGATAAACATACAGCTTTCCAGCGTCATCGGTAAGCATATCCTTTGTTCCATAAGAAAGTGCCGTATCGTCACCATTCCGAAGCGATAGTATCCCTTCGCCTTGAACCAGCTTTCTGGAACTGTCCCGAACTGTCAACGTGGCAAGGTAAACCGGTTTTGCATTGCTGTCCGTCGCATTCCGCGGTATTCCTGATATTTCGGAAGCATCCACGGAACCGCCGCTGATCGTGATATTGCTTCCCGAGCCGCCATATCCGTCGCCTATCCCTGCTGCTCCTCCGTATGCCACCACAGTTCCCTCGCTGATCGTGATATTGCTTCCCGAGCCTCCATATCCGCCGCCTATCCCTGCTGCTGCTGCTCCATTAGCAGTTCCGCCGAGTGCCAACACATATCCGCCGCTGATCGTGATATTGCTTCCCGAGCCGTCATATCCGCCGCCTAACCCTGCTGCTCCGCCGCATGCCGACACGGCACCGCCGCTGATCGTGATATTGCTTCCGGATCCGCCATTTCCGCCGCCTATCCCCGCTGCCTTGCTTCCGCCGGTTGCCAACAGGAGGCCGCTCCCTGCAATGGTCAGGTTTCCTATCCCCACGCTATCTCCGTTTTTCTGTAAACCGGCGCCATCCGTAGATGTAGAGGTGAGCATATTGTATTCTGCAAGCGTAATATTTACATTCCCCGTGGAATTGTCTGCAATCTTAAAAGGGGAATCCCAGCTGCATTCCATATACAGGTCTTTAATAGTCACATCGGCACTGACACCAGCGGCTATCTCTATTCTTGCAGTCGTGATCGGACTGCCGCTCGTTCCTCCCGAGATCGTGAGAGGCGTGGATGATTGGATATGCAGAACCTTATAGGTGGTGCCGCCTACTGTCTCATCAGTATAATTATAATCGGTTCCTTCCACTCCGCCTGTAACGGTAAATGGATCTGAACTTTCAGGTGTATTCTGCATGATCGTATATGCCGAAAATGTTTCCGCTTCAAATGCGATCGCCGCTTTCCCGTCTGTTTTGTTCTTCGTTACTTCCGCATCCATCTTCTCGGCTTGTCCTTCATCCGGACTGTGCCATACTTCCAGACCTGTTCCGCTCACTTCTTCAAAGCGCACGCTTACCTTCCCCTTGGAAGTATCCGGCTCGATCTCGTTCCCGTCCGTATCCAGGATGGAGATATCAAAGGTCACGCTGTCGCTTATTTCCGGCGCAGCTTCCCCTTCTTTCTTCTTTGTTTCGCTGATCCCTTCCCGGATATCCGAAAGCTTCCCTGCTTCCGTGATCTTCTCCGCGGAAAGAACCGCACCTTTCGGGAACACGCCTTCCGGCGCATCCACGAGGATCCTGATTCCGTCCACGGTCTCTTCCGCGTGAAATGCGGAATCGTTCTTTATCTCCGCATCCGAAAGGGAAGCATCGCTGTCCGTGGCTTCCGTGTCATCGATGACTGTACCGTCCGAAAAACTTCCGTCCTCCGCATCGACAGACAGGGCATCCGAACCTGTGGCTGTCTTCCTGCTATTTGTCTGTGCATAGGTCATTCCGAACCCGTTCACAGAAAAAGTCATGGTGAATGCCAGTATCCAGGCCATCACCTTCCCGAATTTTGATCTTCTCATCTTGTCATTCATTTTTTCCCTCCCTTTTCCCGTTTCTGTTGAAGTCCAAGTCGAGGTGACAGGATTCGAACCTGCGGCGTCCTGGTCCCAAACCAGGTGCCCTACCAACTGGGCCACACCTCGGAAATACTTTTTTGCACATACATCCTGCAAAAGTACAACAGAAAAGATTATACCTGAATATCCCGGTAAATTCAATCCCAACTCCGGGATTTGCTTTTGTACCGGAATTTCCTCTTGCACCGGAATTTCCTTTTGCAATCAGGCTGTCCGTTCCCTCAGTCTTCCAGATAATTCAGCGTATAATGCGCTCTCCCGTCTTTATCCAGTTCCATGATAATATAGGAAGGTTCCCGGTTTTCCTGCCGCGGATAGGAAAGGCTCCCCGGATTCAGAAGGGTCACTCCATGATCGTTTTCCAGATACGGCCTGTGCGTATGTCCGAACATGGCAACGGCAAAGCCGCGGGCAATTGCCTCCTGTCTTAAAAATTCCACCCCGAGGGAAATGCTGTAGAGATGGCCATGCACCAGAAGGACCCGGTACGGACCGATCATGATTTCCTTTTCCGTATCCAGATCCGAAAAGAAATCATTGTTTCCTTTGATGATCTCCAATTTTGTATTTTCGCCGATCAGCGAACGGATCGCATCCTCGCTTTCCTCCGCATCACCCAGATGGATCAGCATATCAATGGGAGAAGTACGTTCTATCACGACTTTTAAATTTCTATCGTCTCTGTGTGTATCGCTGACGACCAGGATTTTCATACAAGCCCCTTCAATTTTTCCCGCATCAGCCGTAATGCCTTCCCTCTGTGGCTGATGGTATTTTTTTCGTCCGCCGATAATTCCGCAGCGGTTTTATCATATTCCGGCAGATAAAAAAACGGGTCATAACCGAAGCCGTTTTCCCCGGCCGGTTTCCGGGCGATCTCCCCCTCAAGCGCTGCCTGTGTGCAGAGTTTTTTTCCATCCGGCAGGATACAGGCGATCGCGGAAACAAATCTTGCACTTCGTTCTTTCCCTTTTGCATCCTTCATCCGTTCCAGGATGATCTTCATTTTCTCCGGGTAAGATGTATCCTTTCCCAGATAACGGGAAGAATAAATCCCGGGTTCTCCGTTTAAAAAGTCTATCACCAGTCCGGAATCATCCGCAAGCACAATTTCTTCCCCGCAGATCTTATGAACCGCTTCGGCCTTGAGGAAAGCATTTTCCTCAAAAGTGTTTCCGGTTTCGGCAACATCTTCCCTGATTCCCGCCTCTTCCATGGAAAGAATTTCGAATCCCATGCCGGCAAGGATCTGCCGGATTTCCCGCATCTTCCCCTGATTTGCTGTTGCGAACACGATCCTCATTTTTTCATCTCTTCATCTTTTTTTCGTATAGGCTTTGAGGCACAGATTGCAGAGATAATCTTTTTCCGCGCTGTACCATCTGCTGCCGAGGCAGCTCAGATATCCTTCTCCGTCACGGAGATCCACTTTATATTCCAGATGATTCCCCGCATATTCAATGGCGATCGGGCGGACGGAATGACCGGAAGTAATTTCTGCAAGGATGGCAAAGCGCTCATCCGAACTGACTGCAACCGGTTCCGGAAAGGAAACCGTGTAAAATCCCTTCTCGGAAAATGTCGCCTGTGCAGCAGGTTTTTTATGCCAGAACCAGGGAGATGTGTTTTTTACATTGCTTACCGTATAGATTTTTACGCTTGTGTCCGGCTCTGTCGCATAAAATCCGGCGGCACAAATATATTCGTCGGAAGCTGCCGTATAAACATTTGCAAATCGCATGAAGGGTCTTCCGAATCCGAACGACGCGGTTTCTCCCCGGAGATCGCTCTGATAGATTTCATCATAATTATCCGCGTTCTCCACCCCGGTGTAAACCTCGGACTGCTTCCCTATGTAGGCATCCTCATAGGATACATGAAAAACACCATTATCGCCGAATTGGTTTCCCCAGCTGGAAAGAACCAGAAATGCACCGTCCTGTCCTGCAAAATCATGGAAATTCGATTTGCTGTACCCATCATCCCATCCGATGATCAGCGCATCGTGGTTATCCTCTTCGGTTCCGCTGTAACAGAAGGCCGCCTTTTCCCGGTTATAATACTGCGAGTCCTCATCGTTATCGGAAGGAATGCAGAGAGAAGTAACAACACCCCCGTACTTCATCACAGCCTGTTTTATTTTATTATAATCCTTTTCCGGCAAATACTGTATTTCCTGAACATGTTTTTCTGCCGAAAGATCATCCGGAGAATATCCGTCTCCGTAGGGGTCTTCCTCTTCCGTTACGGGTCCCTTCCAGCTTAGGAGATACGCATCCGCCGTATTCAGGCTTCCTGCGTCATACTGGGAGATCACGCCCGGAGAATGGGATGACATATGATCCGGAGAAAAAATCCATTTTTCAGCCGGGAGAAGTGTGCTCTCTATTGCCGATAACCGGGAAAAAGCCCAGCAGGTTCCGAGATCCCCCTGACTTCTTGCCTCCGGTGCTTTTCCGTAGTCTCTTAAATCATACGATGCAGGCAGAGACAGGCTGTCCCCGCTGTCTTCTTCTGCCTTTTTCCTGCCTTCTGCTTCTTTCGTTTCTTTGGAATTACCGGTCAGCGTGTGAAAATATCCGATCACAGCTCCGATCGGATCCGGCAGTGTCAGATTAAGGGGAGAAGCATCCGAAAGAAGAAAAAGAATGACCGCTGCCAGGATCAGCAGCTTCAAAAAGCCGCGGCCGTTACGTTTTTTACCGCTCCGGCTCATTTATTTTCCGTATACCGTCTTCTGGGCGGTTTGTTCCCGGAAAATTCATAGAAATAGGTTTTTATCATGCCATTGTATATTTTTCGGTTTCTGTCTGCTTTTCTGCCTATCATTTTTTCAGCATCCGGAAGCGCCGTGATCACATAAAGAGACCAGTCATCCAGCATACGGAAACGTTCCCCGAGCGTCCGGTAAAGTTCTTCCACCCCGTCTGCGGAGGATAACCTTTCCCCATAAGGCGGATTGGTGATGAGGAAGCCGTATTTTTTCGGATGGGACAGCTGCGATACCGGCCGTTCCTGAAAATGGATCATTTTTTCCACACCGGCCTGCTCCGCGTTGATGCGGGATGCCTTTATGATCTCCGGGTCAATGTCATATCCCTGAATATCGGTCTCAATATCGGTGTTTACAAGATCGTTTGCCTCATCGAAGACATCGTACCAGATCTTCTTCGGAATGAGGTTATCCCATTCCTGGGAAAGGAATTCGCGGTTCATGCCCGGCGCCATATTGGCTGCCATCATGGCTGCTTCAATGGGAAAGGTGCCGCTGCCGCAGAACGGATCCACAAGAATGCGGTCTTTATGCCACGGGGTAAGAAGGATAAGGGCAGCCGCAAGCGTTTCCGTGATCGGTGCCTTTGCCGTTTCTGTCCGGTAGCCGCGTTTGTGCAGGGAATCTCCGCTGGTGTCTATGGACACATTCACCATGTCATCGTGCAGAAAAACCCTGAGCGGGTACGATGCGCCTGTTTCCTCAAAATGCGTGATCCCGTAAACTTCTCCGAGACGATTCACCATTGCTTTTTTCATGATGGACTGGATATCCGATGGAGAATGCAGCTTGGAATCTATGGGTGTTGCCTTGGTGACCCAGAATTTTCCTGTTTTCGGGATATAGTTCTCCCAGGGGATCTGTTTTGTTTTTTCAAACAGCTCGTCAAACGTCTCTGCCTTGAATTCTCCGACTTTTAAGAGTACACGCTCCGCCGTGCGGAGCCACACATTGCTGCGTGCGATCGCTTCCGCATCGCCTGTAAAGGTTACTTTTCCGTTTTCTGTCCGCGTTACCTCGTAGCCGATATCGTTGATCTCCCGTTTCAGTACGGACTCGGTTCCGAAGTGGCAGGGTGCCGTCAGTTCAAATATATTGTTCATAATAGAGATTCTACAATAAATCCCCGGCAGACACAAGTTTGATTATTCTTTTCCTGTTTCTTTAATCATTGAGCACATTCCGGATTGCCATAACAGCTCCGTAATTCCAGACATCTTCCCTTACTCCCTGCCCGGTCCCGGCAGCGTGGATCACCTTTCCGTCTCCGAGATAAAGCGCCACATGGTTAATGGCCGGATCAGACGTGTCTCCGTCATAGCAGATCAGATCTCCCGGTCTCATGTCCGATACGGAAACTTCTTTTCCGACCGTACCCTGATCTTTGGATGAATGCGGAAGGCTGATGTTTGCCTTCTGCTTCATGATGTATAACGTGAAGCCTGAGCAGTCAAATCCGGATTGCGGATTATCTCCTCCGTAAGAATATGCAATGCCGAGCAGTCCCTTTGCTTCTTCAACAAGCGCCTTCCTGGTCTGGCTGATCTTACTCCAGTCCGTTGCCGCCGGTGTAATATTTTTATAGCTTTGTCCCCGGGAAGAAGAATCCAGGCCTCCCGGTCCGTAGGTGCTGACCTCCGGACTTGCGCTTCCGGAAGAATTCGGTGAAACATAACGAACCGATCCGCTGCTTACAATTTCTGCCGCACAGGCAAAAACCGGGAACCCGGATGAAAGGACAGCGATCATGCCGACACAAATTACAGCCCGAAACAAATGCTTCATATTTTTTCCTTCCGCTAAAAAAATCAGATCAAAAAAAGATGGCTGATTATCAGTATAAAAAAAACAGGGGTACTATGTCAACCCCTCGTATCAGACAGCCGCAATAAAATTTCTGACGTTCGTCGGGAATACCTGTCAGATCCGCACCTCCTGCATCTTCCAACAGATAGGTGTACTGCAAGATCAGGCCCTCCTACCGGGGTTTCACTACGATAAAGCACTTATCCCGCGGCTCATCCTCAGGGAAAAAGTCATAGAATGTAAAATTGGACAGGAACCGGTCCGCACTTACAACCCCGCAGCCGTCCTGGTTGTGATCGGAAGTGTCAAAGGGATCAGCAAAAATCAGCACATCGTCGCCCTCAGACTCAGTGCCCATGGTATCGTAACCAATGATCACTTCCCAGTGCCCGCCCCAGTCGTTCCACCCCACCAGCACCGGATAGCCCGCTTTGATCTGCTCCCGGAAAAAGGCAAAGCTGATTTCGTCCAGCTTGTCCTTATAGTCGTAGGTGGTAACAAGGTCAAAGCAGCCCGCGCCGTTAAGCATCTCGATCATCTGGTCAAGGCAGGTGCCGATATGCCGGTCGGAATGATCGGTACGCAAAGCAGCAAGGCTCTCCTCATTCCAGTTCCCCAGTACGCCGTAGTGGTCCAGCACCATCATGACGGATGCCGGGCCGCAGGACCACCAGGAGGTCTGCTGGATGGTTTTGAATTTTGGAAGAATAAAACGCGTATCGGTGGATTGCATGTTGTAGAAATCCGCCGAGTAAAAATAGGGGGAATCCGGGTGGTCACCCTTACGGTCGTATCTATCGGCCCCCTGATCGTTCAGTGAGCGGGTAATGGGTATTTTCATCTCATCGGTAAAGTTGCCCGTGCTTCTTTTTGAGCAAAAGGTCCACATCAGAAGACAACAGACCACACAGAGGAGGGCACCCCCGCATAATGCTGCCCACAGGGGAATTTGTTTCTTTGACAGTTTCATTTTTTTATTGTTCCTTCTTCTGCCGATAACGCGGCGGACAATCGGAATTTTTGATCGGTGTGCTCATAAAAAATGTTTTATCTCTTGAATTTGCAAAGCCCCTTCTGGCGGACATCCGGATTTTCCCGGTCAAACTGGCCGTAGGCACAGTACCAGCACTGACGGATTTGAACCATACTGCCTTCCCGGCGCTTCCAGAAAGAACATCCATCCTGCGTGTCAATGGAGATCGCCTTGAGCCTCTGCTCAATTTCATGGGTTCGGTCTGTTGAAATGCTCATGTAATAAAACCTCCGACTTTTGTAAAACTTTTACAGATGACAGTTTGATAGGATTGCGGGAGCACAAAGTGCGCTGCGCTGCTCTGCTCTGCAGCGACCGCAGCGGAACGAAGAGCAATCCGTGATATTCCTTTTGATGCCCACATCATAACATGCTTTCTCCTGCCTGCGGAGTCTTCCGCATGAAACGTTCTGATTTTTCACAAGCTGTAGTTTGAAATTGAAAAATACCATTTGACGTACAGTCAATGGATGCCCGAAAGTCAAGGTTCAGTTCAGCGGCAGGACCATTTGTGTTGTGAACACGCCGTTCCCCTGGGAAAAATGGAGCATCCCGCCATGCCGCTCAACAATACCCGCAGCACTTTTTGTACCGATACCGCCATCCTCCTTTGTTGTAAGAGGAAGTCCCGCCTCGTCAAAGTCAGTTTGAACCGTTACACTGTTGCTTAGATCCAGCTTCAGTATTCCGTTGTCTGCCCGCGCGGTCAGGGAGAGGAATGCCCCGCCCGGCGCCTTTTCACAGGCCTCACAGGCATTTTCCAAAATGTTTCCGAATAACTCACAGGTTTCCGATGCGGTGAGCGGCAGTACCTCGGGAATATCTGCATCGGCGGAAAAAGTCACACCGTCACCTTCCGCCCGACGGGAATAAATCCGAAGCATCGCGTTGGCAATCGGGTTTTTACAGTATTGTGTCAGTGCTGCATCTGCGATGCTGGCATCGTGCTGACGAAGATACTCCCGTGCACCTTCCACATCCCCCCGCTTTAAATAATCCTCCAGCAGGGCATTGTGGTGATGCAGGTCGTGACGGCTCTGCCGGGAAAGATGGATAAAGGACTCCTGTGCGGCCAGCTCCGTCTGCAAAAGCTCCTGACGGTCATCCACGCGCAGCTTTTCCAACCGTTCCCTGGTGATGATGTTCAGGGCCCGATAGACCGCAGCGTAAGAGGAAACTGCAATAGCAGAAATGAGCAGAAGCGGAACTTTCTGGGCAGTCAGGGTTTCCACAATATTGTCGGCAGTGGCCACAAACCAGGTGTAGGTTGCCCAGATCGACAATGCTACGAAAAAGAATGCGTCCCAGTTCTCCGCCATCCGGCGGTAGGACGGGCGCACCCTGTACCGCAATAGCCAGTACAGAAAAGAAAACAATATCAGCCGGATGACCACGTTGGCATAAGCCGGATAAGGAAGACTCCGTGAACCCACAAAACTGATCACAATGATCATATCGCTGATGTTCTGGATGGTGATGTAGCTGAACAGCCATTGCATGATGCTGTCCTTAAAGAACGGCTTCACGGCAAAACACAGTACCGCAAACAACACCATGTCAATTTTAGCCAGCAGTGTGAGATTGCCGCTGAGATAGCAATAGACAGCGGTACCCAGATCTGCACAGAGAACCCCCAGCATGACCAGACGCGTTACCTTCTTACTGTATCTCGGCTGCAAAAGGGAGAGCATCAACACTACATTCCCGACGGCACTGACAACAGCTCTCAGAAAATCCGGTAAAAGCACGCTCATCCATTACCCTCCTCTGAAAACAGATAGGCAAAGTAATGATCAGAAAACTCATGGAAGGCACCGCGGGCCAGGGGGACTGTACATCCTGTACGCAAATGAAGTTCCTTGGGTCCCACGGTACGGATGGCCTTTTGGTTGACCAGATAGCCCTTACACGGGCTGCTGAACTGCCCGGGGCAGATTTTATCCAGTTCCTCCTGCATCCGGAAAAGCGAGCGGCGCATTTCGGTACAGCTTTCTCTCTCCAGATGCGCTATCTGCTGATGGCCGGAGCTTTCTATGTATAGAATATCTTCCACATTGACCGTACGCAGCACGCCGCCCTCGGTATAAAAGGTAATATGCCTGGGCGCATCGCCCGCAAAGTGCGCCATAACCCTGTCCATGGCCTCGTCAAACTGACTCTGTGTAAACGGCTTCACCAGATAATGCGCGGCTTTCAGTGCAAAGGCGTCTACGGCAAATTCATCGCTGGTAGTCAGGAAAATGATCTCACTTTTTTCTTTTCGTCTGCGTATTTCCTGCGCGACCTGTATGCCGTCAATTCCGGGCATGCACACATCCAGGAGAAGAATGTCAAAACCTCCTGCCTTATCTAAACTCTCCAGAAAAAGCAACGGATTGCCATAGGTGGAAAACACAGGCTGTGCATCAGGATGTGCGGAAAAATACTGCGCAGCGGCGGATTTAATTTGTGCCTGCTGATCCGGCAAATCATCACAGATTGCAATTCGCAGCATCGTACCGTTCCTCCTTCTTCTGACCACTGCTGAGCCTGTTCTTTTTTGATGCGGGTGTCAAAAGCAATATCACGGATTGCTCTTCGTTCCACTACGGTCGCTGCAGAGCAGCGTGCTTTGCGCTCCCGCAATCCTGCCAAACATTCGGATTTCATGGGGCCCCTGGGTTTTCAGAGACTATCCTTTCTATTTTCTTTTCTCCGGTTTTGTTCGATTTTTATTTCTTTGCCATATGAGGACACACCGCATCCGTAAGCTTTGCACCCCATGCATCACAGATAGCCTTGTTGATTTCGGTGTTGTCATACAGACCGGTGAGCCGCTCATTTCCCGGCAAATAGGAATATAGTACCACGTCCTCGCCCGTATGGCCAGTCGTGGTCCAGCCGATATCACAGCGCCTTGAGAGCATCTGCCCAAGCAGAACACGGCTCTGGTCGTCTGCGTTTAACTCGTCCACATCAAGTTTTATGGTTTTTGCCGTTGTCAGTTCCTCTGCCGTGGGGTCGTTGATCCCCATCAGTCCCAGCACCTCCTTGGCATCCCTGCCCTCCGCCAGCAGTTCTATTGCCCCCTGTACGGTAATTTTTGCATCGGTCAGGGGCTGGATGATATTCTTTAACGGATAGGAGGAATAATTAGCATCGGTCAGGCTTGAGCCGATGGAGATCCCGCCCGTGCCATGATCCTCCACCACAAGTACCATGGTATCTGTCCGGCCCTTGGCAAAGTCCATGGCGGATTTCACTGCTTTATCAAAAGCCAAAAACTCCGAAACTATGCCGGCCGTATCATGGTTGTGTGCCCCCCAGTCCACCTTGGAGCCTTCCACCATAAGGAAAAAGCCCTTGTCATTTTGCGAAAGCAGTGAGATCGCCTTGTCCGTCATAGCCGGAAGAGAAGGCTGCTGCGGGGCGATCATCGGCCGGTCTATTTCATATTCCATAGAACCGGACGCGAACAGGCCATACACCTTTGTGCCTTTAAAGGCCGCCAGCTGATCGGCATTGGTCACATACCCGTATCCCATTTTTTGCAGCTCGGCAATCAAATCCCTGCCGTCTGCCCGGTTTTGCATGTATCTTGCCCCTCCGCCCAGCAGCACGTCTGCACCGGAAGTAAGCATCTGCGCAGCGATGGTCTCATAGTCCGAGCGGTCGGTCGTGTGAGCGGCAAATGCGGCGGGGGTAGCGTTCTGGAGGTTCACCGTGACCACCAGGCCCGTACTCTTTCCCAGGGACTTTGCCAATTCCAGCACTGTGGCGCGTGGCTTTCCGTCCACCCCCATACCCACGAATTGGTTCTGCGATTTATAGCCGGTGGAATAGGCAGTGGCACTGGGGGCGCTGTCCGTAATGGCTCCGGGAGAGCCATCGCTCTGCTGCCAGTAGGTACGAATGAGTCCGCTGACATAGTCATCCATACAGAGCCGCGTATTGGTGTCAAATGTTCCTTTGGCCTCATCATAGGCAAGCCGCCAGCGAGACAGGGTGGACACCCCCACCGAGGTTCCGTCGCTGATCAGCAGAATCACATTCCTGATTTTCGGTTTCGCCGTCTTCTGTCCGCAGGCAGCAAGGGAAGCCGCCAGCATCAGCATCAGCAGAAACGCAAGTGCTTTCTTGATTGTTTTCATTATCCTGCCTCCCAAAAGTATTGACACTGATATCATAAAATGATGTGGCCGCCAAAAGTAATATCAATCCAACCATCCTACAGAATTGAGAATGTCTTTCACATCTGCATCCTTATATACAATGGAATCATAAACAGCGTAATAAGGATGGGTGGCATTGACAGTTTTGAATTCATAGTCTTCTCCATAGGTTGCACCGTCGCAGATCCAGAAAACTGCATCCGCACGACCGCTCTGCAGAAGGTTCAGACGGGCATTCGTCTCACATGGCACAATTTTGATATTGACCTGAAGCTGCCTGGCCAGGGCAGCCAGCAGTGCAACATTGAAACCGGCCGGGGAACCGTCAGCCGAAATATAGTCCATGGGCGGATAATCTCCTGTGGTGGCGACCGTGATGGTTTCTGCCCCGTCAAAGACGGGCAGGGGTACCGCTTCCGTACTCATATCGGTGATATAGGTTTGTATCAATTGATCCACTGTTCCATCCTGCTTCAATGCTTCCAGCGCATTGTCCAGCTTTTCGCAAAGAGCGGTATTTTCCTTTTTCACTGCCATACGAAACCGATAGATATAGATGGGGTAAAGAAGCACATGCAGGCTCTTGTCCTGAGCAATGGCGTAACGTGCCGCAGTAATCGGCATATACATATAGTCGATTTTCCCGGTTTTGAGCGCCAGCAGAATATTTTGCACCGTATCATACTCCACTGTTTTCCGCGTAGGCGATACACTGCGAAAACCATAACTCACCTTCATATCCTTATAAACATCCTCAGAAGCAAGTTCCTCGTCTGATTGATTCAGAAGTCCCCGCGTAATATCTTTCGGCGCAGGCGACGATACCGCCTTCTGCCCGCAGGCAGTAAGTGATAACGCCATCCCCAGAACGAGTAAAATTGAAATACTTCTTTTCATATGTTTTTTCTCCCCTTTTTTTCTCCAAGTTGATTTTATAAAATGATGTAGTCGCCAAAAGTAACATCACGGATTGCTTTACAGGTCACCGGTATCCAAACGAAACATGCCGCTCACCGCTTTGACAAGCTGCTCTTTGGACATGGTAGCTTTCAGCTCCCGCAGAAACTGCAGCTGCTTTTCTGCATTTTCTCTGTTTTGTTCCATGCCCAGTTCCCGGGCAATTTCCATCAGATCTTCCGGAGTTTCACTCTGTATTGCCCGCTGAACCAACTTCTGGGAAATGGTCAATTTATCATTGCCTTCATTTTCCCGGGTCTGATCTGTTAAAATGCTCATATAATAAACCTCCCCTCTTTTAAAATTATACAGATGATGTGATCGCCAAAAGTAATATCACGGATTGCTCATTCAGCAGCTTTTTTCTCCGGGTTTATCCTCATTGCGGAAAGCGGCTCGCTGTGGTAGCTTTCGGTAAAGTTCAATCCGGCTGAATCCGGCATAAAATTCGCCGAATGCGTGTACCCCATCCAGAATACCACATCAATTTTTCCAGCGGCCAACGCCGACATACGCGCCGGCATTTCCACAGGTACGGTTTCAAAATTGATGCCCGCCTTTTGAGAGATGGCTTTCAGCAGAGCCACGTTAAAGCCCGCGGCCCGACCGTCTTCTGAAACAAAATCCAGAGGCGCAAGGTCTCCGGTAACCCCTACCTTGTAGGTGAGAGCACCCGGAACGGGTGTGATGATTTCAAATTTTGGGGGTTCCGCCATATCTGTGATGTATGTCCTGACCAGAGCATCCAGTGTGCCGTCCGCCGCAATTTCCCGGATGGAAGAATCCAATATCTGACAAAGCGTGCTGTCTTCTCCTCTGGTTGCCATGCGGTAATCGTCATAAATGGTGTGGGTGGGCGTCACCTCCACAAAGTCATTGTTCTGCTTCAGAATGTATCGCGCGGTGCAGGCGGGAATCATGATTTCTTCAATCCTTCCGGCCTTCAAATCCATCAGCATTGTGCCAAGCGACGGATAGCTGTGCTGGTCTATCGTTGGATCATCCTGCGGAATATTCCACTCTTCTCGCCATCTGGCAAGTGCCTGCAGCTCTGAATCACTTTTTTCCAGCCAGCCCATGCGGATAACGGTTTGTTTATTTTCCTGCGGGACAGCCGCCATTCTTTCACAGCCGGGCAGCAGGAAAACAAGAAGTACCGTCGCCGCAATGCATACAAAAGATATATGGTGTTTCCTATGTTTCATGGCATATTTTTCTTTTTCATTTAACTTTTCAGCTGTCATATTATTTTCTTCGTTCTCCCTCAGTTCTTTTTCTTCCTGTTCTTTTTGTCCTGTTCTTTTTGTCCTGTTCTTTTTGTCCTTTTTCTTTTTGTCCTTTTTCTTTTTGTCCTTTTCCCTCTTGCCGTTTTTCCTCCCGGCCGCTTTCATAAAATGCCGCTTGCCCCCGCAATAGCCGGCAAATTGTCTGACAACATAAGGTGATATTTATAAGATAACACGGCATACGCCATTTGTGTACAATTCCGCATAAAACGTCCTGATTTTTCGTGAAATGTAATTTGCGCATGAAAAACACCCTCATCCCCTCTCTGTTTTTCTTTTACAAATCACCGGTGTCCACACGAAACATGTCTTCTCTTTCAAAAATGGAATGTCTCAGCTTCTGTCGCTTCCATTCGCCGGAAAAGCAAAAAAAACTGCCCCGAAGGGCAGAAAAGTTTTTGTATATTTCAAATATTTTCAATCAATAAAGCTGGCGATGCGGATGGGTGAGCGATAATCCCAGCTGGATACCTTAATTCCGGTCTTTGCGCCGGAAGCATGAACGATCTGACCGTTTCCGATATACATGGCTACATGATTTACATAGCTTCCCTTCCCATAGAACAAAAGGTCACCCGGCTGGATTTCAGCCATGGATATTGTCTTTCCCTCTCCCGCCTGATCTCTGGAAGAACGCCCTACCGAAATTCCTGCCGCATTCCTTAAGACATATCCGGTAAACCCGGAACAGTCGGTACCCGTATTCGGATCTGCTCCGCCATAGACATATCTGTTGCCTACAAATGAAAGCGCATAATCCACAACCGACTGACGCAGTTTCGCTTCCCTGGCTTCGGCTGAGTTTGCTTCTTCTTCCGCTCTTCTGTCCTCTGCTGCCTGTTCCTGTGCTTCTCTGACCCACTCGGAATTGTTTTTTGTCACTTTGGTTGTTGTTCCAGCAAATGCAAAGCCCGCAGTTCCGATTGTCAGAAAAATGCCGAGAACCAGGGATGCAAATAGTCCGGTTGTAATCTTCATTCGAGAAAGCCTCCTGCCTTGTTACAATTGTTTATATTATTATTACGTAATTGTTACTTTTCAAAGTATAATTATTTCGTTTTGGTAAGTCAACCTTTTTTATGGAAAGTTTATATTTACCGTGTTTTTTCCCAAATATATCTGTAAATATTAAAAAAACACCTCTTTTCAGAGGTGCTTATGTAAACTGCTGTTGTTCTTTTTTTCAATACAGTTCCTGCTGTCGTACAGCCGGAGTCAGCGTGAAGATATCCCCCGGATAATCCAGCTGATGACCAGAATGATCAGAATGGGAATCAGAATGGGCGAAAGCAGCCTGAAAATCCCGACTACCACCATGATAACGATCGTTATGAGAAGCAGGGTCACCAGCAGGGGAACCAGCCAGACCCAAGGTCCTCCTCCGTGGCCCTTTTCCGTATTTCCCGAATCGGTCTGAGAACCGCCAAAGAAAGAATCCTCGCCGGTTCCTGTTTCTGTTTCTGTACCCGAATACCCGGATCCGCCGTTTCCGGAGGCGTCCAGAATGGACCTGGCAATCAGATGCGGATCGCCGAGTTCGCCGGTAATATCCTCTTCTGTCCGGCCCTTTTTCTCTTCCTCTTCAATGTACCCTTTGTAATAACTGACATTTTCATAAACAAGGGAAGAGGCGCCGGCACTGTTTAAGGCTTCTTCAAGTCCTTTTAAAAAATCCTGTTTTGTCATGTGTATCCGTTCAGTTCTTTCTTCCGTTTCCTGTAATCGGGAATATACTGCTCCACAACGGCCCAGAATGCGGATGAATGGTTCATCTGCTTTATATGCGCCAGTTCATGTACGATCAGGTAATCCACTATCTTTTCCGGCATGGCGAAAATCTTCCAGCAGAAATTGATATTTTTCTTATTGGAACAGCTTCCCCAACGTGTCCGTGTGTCCTTGATGCGGAGATTTCTGTAATCAACATCCATAATTTCCGCCCAGCGGTCCACCTTTTCCCGGAACATCTCTCCGCCTTTGCCCTTCATCCAAAAACCCATTTCCGTTCTGATGTCTTCCCAGGCCATGGTTTCTTTTTTCTCCCGAAGGTCTTTCATTCGTTCCCGGCTTTTCAGAATCCATTCCTGTTTTTCTTCCACGAATTCCTGCGCTTCGGAAATAGCAGTCCTGTTCGGAATTCGGGCAACCACCGTTCCGTCCAGTCCCACCTCTATTCCCATTGTCCTTCTTTTGGAACGGATGATCCGGTACGGAACGGTTGAATTTTCGGTTCTGTAGATTTCTTTCATTCTGTGACTGAAAATCCTTTCGAACTATATCTCTTGATTTTTTCTTCCAAACATCCGGTCCGATGCTGTCCGATCCGGTCTGATGCTGTCCGATCTGATCCGATGCTGTCCGATCCGGTCCGATGCTGTCCTATCCGGTCCGATGCTGTCCGATCTGATCCGATGCAGTCCTATCCGATCTGATGGATAAAAATACCGCTCATCAGTTTCGGTTCAAACCAGGTGGATTTGGGAGGCATTAAAAGCTTTGCGTCCGCAACAGACAACAATTCCTGCATTCCCGTGGGGAACATGGAAAAAGCGGCTTTGTATCCTTCCCGGTCCACCAGTTTCTCAAGCTCCTTTGTCCCGCGGATCCCTCCGATAAAACTGATCCTCTTATCGGTGCGCGGATCCTCTATCCCCAATAACGGCATCAGGACATGATCCTGAAGAACAGAAACGTCCAGCCCCTTAACGGGATCCTGCGATTTCACGCTGTCCTTCGCCGTCAGTTCGTACCAGGTGTGATCCAGATACATTCCGCATTTTCCTTTTTCTTCTGGAACGACCGCATTCTCTCCGCAGTTTTTTACAGTGTATGCTTTGTTTATTTTATCAATAAATTCCTGTTCGGTCAATCCGTTCAGATCTCTGACTGCTCTGTTGTAGGGAAGGATCTTCAGTTCCGAGTCCGGAAAAAGCACGGACAGAAAATAATTGTATTCTTCCTTTCCGGTATAATCGGGATGTTCCTCCCTTCTTTTCAGGGCAACCTTTACGGCGCTTGCGGCGCGATGATGCCCGTCCGCGATATAGGTCGCCGGAACTTCTTTGAATGCGTTTTCGATCGCAGATGTTGTTTCCGGTTCTGAAACACGCCATATCTTATGCCGGATGCCATCATCGGAAACAAAATCATAGAGCGGCGCATCTTTTTTAATATCATCCGTAAGTCTGTTCAGTTCCCTGCTGGAACGGTATGCCAGAAAAATGGGGCCTGTCTGTGCATTGCAGGTATCCACATGATGAATGCGGTCTTTTTCCTTATCCGCTCTGGTATTTTCATGTTTTTTGATGATGCCGTTCTGATATTCATCCACGGAGGAGCAGGCTGCAATTCCTGTCTGGCTGTGCCCCTTCATGATCGGCGCAAGCTCCCCTCCTTCAACCGTCTGTTCGTATACATAGTAACAGGGAACGGGTTCCCTGAGGAAGGTTCCGTCCGCGATTTCTTTATCCAGAAGTTCTTTTGCCTTTTCATATGCCTCTTCCGAGTACATATCAAAATCATCCGGAAACTGTGTTTCCGGCCGGTCGATATTTAAAAAGGAAAGCGGTTTCCCTTTGACTGCTTCTTTTGCTTCCTTCCGGTCATAGACATCATAGGGAAGCGCTGCAACATCCTTCACTGCCTTTTCATTCGGGCGGATACAGTTAAATGCCTTTACAACTGCCATGGTATTTCCTCCTTATTCTGATGGAAATGATTTTTTTGAATCTTCTGATTTGAAGATGACCGCCCTTTGAAATTCGGACGGTCATCATTTTGAATCCGGGTTACGGTATTGCTCTGCTGATGGCAGGATTGCGCTGCAGGACATCCAGTGGATGTCTGTTCTGCAGCGACCGCAGTGGAACGAAGAACAATCCGTGAGATTACTTTCACATCCGCATCATCTGATCACTCTGACACGAAGCACACCGTCTATCTTCCGGACGGCATCCGCCGAAACACTGCCGGATTCTCCGAGATCAAGGAGCAGATATCCGTACGCCTTTCGTGTTCCGCCTGCTTTATTGTTTATATTCTTTACAGCGGCAATGATCTTTTCTTCCATTCCTTCCGCTGCTTTATAGATGACCGCCAGTCTTCCCGCCGAAGCAGCGTTTTCCAATGTGACAGCCGGATAGATCACGGAATTTTTGATGTTGCCGTTATCGATGTAATCCATGAGTTCCTCTACCGCATTGACCGCGCAGTTGTCTTCCGCTTCCTCCGTGGAAGCACCGAGGTGCGGGATGCAGATGCATCCTTTCATATTCGCGGACTTCGGATTCGGGAAATCGGAAATATATCTCTTCACTTTGCCGGAGGAAAGTGCCTCCGCCATGGCATCATCATCCACCAGAAGGTCTCTTGCAAAGTTCAGGAATACCACCCCGTCCTTCATTTGCCCTATCGCCTCTTTGCCTATCATCCCGTGGTTATTGTCCATAAGCGGAACATGAATGGTGATGTAATCGCTGTTTTTATAAATATCTGCAAGATCGGTGACCATTTTCACTTTCGGTGAAATCTTTTCCGCTGCCGCAGCCGTAAGGAAAGGATCATATCCCACAACATCCATGCCGAGAGCAATTGCCTTGTTGGCAGCTCCGGCACCTACGGCACCGAGTCCTATCACGCCGAGCGTCTTGCCCATGATCTCAAAACCGGCAAAATCCTTTTTGGCTTTTTCAACATCCTTGGCTACCGTCGGAGATTCCTTATCGCCCTGTACCCAGTTTACGCCTCCGATCACATCACGTGCAGCGATCAGCATGCCGCAGATCACCAGTTCCGCAACCGCGTTCGCGTTTGCTCCCGGGGTATTGAAAACGCAGATTCCCCTTTCGGCACAGATATCCAGCGGGATATTGTTCACGCCGGCGCCGGCTCTTGCAATGGCAAGGACGCTGTCCGGAACGGTCATCTCTTTCATGGCTGCGGAGCGGACCAGAACGCCGTTCGCCTCCTCCATGTTTTCCGTGATCTCATAATTCGACTTCAGATTTTTGAGTCCGACTTTGGAAATGGAATTCAGACATATAATCTTATTCATTTATGTGGCTCCTCCTTTGTTTTTCGGGGATCAATGCTTGGCTTCGAATTCCTTCATGAATTCGACCAGTTTCTGTACGCCCTCGATAGGCATTGCATTGTACATGCTGGCTCTCATGCCGCCTACGCTGCGGTGTCCCTTCAGGCTTACAAACCCGGCACCTGTTGCCGTTTTGATAAATTCCGCATCCAGATCCGCATTCCCGGTAACAAACGGCGCATTCATGATGGAACGGTCTTCCTTCCGGACCGTGCCGCGGAACATTCTGCTGGAATCCAGATAATCATAAAGGATCTTTGCTTTCTTTTCGTTATGATCCTTCATGGCTTCCAGACCGCCCTGTTTCTTCAGCCATTTGAAAACCAGTCCGCACATATAAATGCCGTAGCAGGGAGGCGTATTGTAAAGAGACTTTTCATCGACCTCTGTCTTATACTTTACAATGGTCGGTGTGCAGGGAAGAACATCATCGTATACCAGATCGTCACGAATGACCACAATGACCACACCTGCCGGTCCCACATTTTTCTGAGCGCCGCCGTAGAGCAGACCGTATTTCGTAACATCCATGGGTTCCGAAAGGAAGCAGGAAGAAACATCGGACACCAGTGTTTTCCCCTTGGTATTCGGAAGCGTATGGAACTTGGTTCCGTAGATCGTATTGTTTTCGCAGATATAAACATAATCCGCATTGTCATCGATCGGCAGATCGGAACAGTCCGGAATATAACTGAAGATTTTATCTTCACTGGTGGCGATGCAGTTGGCCGTTCCGTACTTCTTTGCTTCCTTGAAGGCCCTTGTGGACCACTGTCCGGTAACAATGTAATCCGCGACCTTGTTCCGCATAAGGTTCATCGGAACTGCCGCAAACTGCAGATGCGCGCCGCCCTGCAGAAAGAGAACGTGATAGTTTTCCGGAACTTTCAGAAGATCACGGAAATCCGCTTCTGCCTCATCAATGATCCCCTGGAATGCTTTGGAGCGGTGGCTCATTTCCATGACGGACATCCCGCTGCCATGATAATCCAGCATTTCGTCCGCTGCCTGCTGCAATACTTCTTCCGGCATGACCGCCGGTCCGGCACTGAAGTTGTATACTCTTCCCATTATTTTTCTCCTTCTTCTGAATATGATATGAAATCTGCCTGCACTTTTTATCCGCAGACCGTTACAGCTTTTATTATAGGATAAAAAAATAGTTTTGTCATCGAAATTTTTGTTAGGTTTTTAAAATTTTCATTTTCGTTCCGGCAAAAAAGGCAGGACTTCGAAAAGTCCTGCCGGGTTTTACTGTTTGTTTTTCAGATTCAGATCCGACTCATCAAAGGTATCCTGAAGAGGTGTTCCCGGAGAGCACATCGGAAATACCTTATCGTCTTCCTCCAGCATGCAGTCGATCAGAACCGGCGCATTCAGTTTCATCGCCTTTTTTAACGTCGGTGCAAAATCCTCTTTCCGTTCCACACGAAATGCCTTTGCACCCATGGCTTCCGCCACCTTGCAGAAATCGACCGCATCGTTCAGGATGGTATTGGAATAGCGTTTCCCGTAATACAGGGTCTGCCACTGTCTCACCATGCCCAGGACGTGATTGTTCATGACCACCTCGATCACGGGGATATCGGCTCTGACAGCCGTGGCGATCTCGTTCATATTCATCCGAAGGCATCCGTCACCGGCTATATTGATGACGACCTTGTCCGGACATCCCGTTTTAGCTCCGAGAGACGCCCCCAGGCCGTATCCCATGGTGCCGAGCCCGCCGGATGTCAGAAATGTGCGCGGCTTCAGGTACTTGTAATACTGCGCTGCCCACATCTGATTCTGTCCTACCTCCGTAACAATGATCGTGTCATCCGGGGTCACTTCATCGATCGTCTCCATAATAAAGGGACCGGTCAGCTTGCTCTTGTCATACTCGAGCGGATACATATCCGTCATGCGTTCGATATGGGCAAACCAGTCTTCGTGACGGATAGGATCCAGTCTGGCATTGATCTTCCGCAGGATTTTCCCGGCATCTCCGATCACGCTGGCCGATGTTTTAATGTTTTTATTGATCTCCGCTTCATCTATATCAATATGCAGGACCTTTGCATTCTTTGCGAATTTTCCGATATTTCCGGTCACACGATCGGAAAAACGCGCACCGACCACGATCAGCAGATCACATTCGCTGATCCCGAAGTTGCTCGTTTTGGTCCCGTGCATCCCGACCATGCCGGTATACAGTTCATCTGTTTCATTCAGCGCCCCCTGCCCCATTAACGTGCAGCAGACCGGTGCCTGAATTTTGTGTGCAAACTGCGTCAGCTCTTCCGAAGCATCCGCAATGATAACGCCTCCTCCCGCCATAATGAACGGCTTTTTGGAAGCCTTGATCATGAGGATGGCCTTTTCAAGTTCTTCCTCCGTATATTGATTTCGAACCGGTTCGGGAGGTTCCGGTTTCCGGGATGTGAATTCGCATTCCGCCGCCGTAACGTCTTTGGTAATATCGATCAGAACAGGTCCCGGTCTTCCGCTTTCCGCGATCTGAAATGCACGGCGGATTACCTGTGCAAGCTTCCGGACATCCTTTACAATAAAATTGTATTTGGTGATAGGCATGGTGATGCCGGTAATATCCACTTCCTGAAAGGAGTCCTTGCCGAGCTGCGGCAGGGTAACATTGCAGGTGATCGCAATGACCGGAATAGAATCCATATAGGCTGTTGCAATTCCCGTCACCAGATTGGTGGCGCCGGGTCCGCTGGTAGCCATACAGACACCGACTTTTCCGGTTGCCCTGGCATACCCGTCTGCCGCATGTGCGGCCCCCTGTTCATGACTTGTCAGGATATGCCTGATCTCGTCACTGTGCTTATAAAGCGCATCATAGATATTCAGAATTGTTCCGCCCGGATAACCGAATACCGTGTCTACACCCTGTTCCTTGAGACACTCGATCACGATTTCCGCACCGGTAAGTTTTCCCATAGATTTTTCTCCTCCTCATTCACAGCAGAACACAGCAAAGAACGGAAAATATTTCAAAAGTCCTATTCTTTTCTTTGCAGCAGCTGATTGACGTCCAGCACCGCACCCCGCGGCGCACTTGTTACCAGTTCACGGTACCGGGCAAGATAGCCGCTTACTTCATTGATCCGAGGCTGCCAGTTCTTCTTCCGGTCCTCAAATTCCTCTTTGCTTACTCTGGCGTTGATGGTGTTGGCATTGATATCAATATCAATGATATCTCCCTCCCGAAGAAGTCCGATAGGTCCGCCTGCAGCCGCTTCCGGCGCCACATGCCCTATGGATGCCCCCCTGCTTGCTCCGGAAAAACGTCCGTCCGTGATCAGTGCCACGGAAGATCCCAGACCCATGCCGGCAATGGCAGAAGTGGGGTTCAGCATTTCCCGCATGCCGGGTCCTCCCTTGGGACCTTCATACCGGATCACGACTACATCGCCCTCGTTGATCTTCCCGCCCGTAATGGCGGCTATGGCATCATCCTCACAGTCAAATATTCTTGCAGGCCCGCTATGTTTTAACATTTCCGGCGCGACTGCGCTCCGCTTTACCACACAGGAATCCGGGGCGATGTTGCCCTTTAAAACCGCTATGCCGCCGGTGGCCATAAAGGGGTCCCCGATCGGCCGGATGACGGAAGGATCCGCATTGACGATGTCCTTTATATTTTCTCCGACCGTTTTACCGGTCACCGTCATACAGTTCAGGTTCAGGAGATCCTTTTTGCTGAGTTCCTTCATGACCGCATAAACACCGCCGGCTTCATTTAAGTCTTCCATATAGGTGGGACCTGCGGGAGCCAGATGGCAGAGATTCGGCGTTCTGTTGCTGACCTCATTTGCCAGATCCACGCTCAGTTCCACACCCGCCTCATGCGCAATGGCCGGCAGGTGAAGCATGGTGTTGGTAGAGCAGCCGAGCGCCATGTCCATAGTCAGCGCATTCATAAACGCTTCTTTTGTCATGATGTCTCTCGGGCAGATATTTTTCTTCCAGAGATCCATGACCGCCATTCCCGCGTGTTTGGCAAGACGTATCCTTTCCGAATAAACCGCAGGGATGGTACCGTTTCCCTTTAATCCCATGCCGATCGCTTCCGTAAGACAGTTCAGGGAATTCGCCGTGTACATGCCGGAACAGGAGCCGCAGGTCGGGCAGACCTTGTTCTCATATTCCGTGACTTCCTCTTCCGTCATCTTTCCTGCCGCAAAGGCGCCGACCGCTTCAAACATGCTCGAAAGGGAACGTTTCTTTCCGCCGATATGTCCCGCCATCATGGGACCCCCGCTGACAAATACCGTCGGAATATTGATCCTTGCCGCAGCCATCAGAAGCCCCGGCACATTCTTGTCGCAGTTCGGGACCATGACCAGCGCATCAAACTGATGTGCCTTTGCCATGCATTCCGTTGAATCCGCGATCAGGTCTCGGGTCACGAGGGAATATTTCATTCCCACATGTCCCATGGCAATCCCGTCGCAGACCGCGATCGCCGGAAATACGACAGGCATGCCGCCCGCTTCCGCAACGCCCAGCTTAACGGCTTCCACGATCTTATCCAGGTTCATGTGACCCGGCACGATCTCATTGTAGGAACTGACAATCCCCACCAGAGGTTTTTCCATTTCTTCCCCTGTAAAACCAAGCGCGTTGAAAAGACTTCTGTGCGGCGCGCTCTGCATTCCTTTTTTTACATGATCACTGCGCATTCCTCATTCCTCCGTTCTCTGTCATGAATCCCCTCAGATGATGCGGGTGTCAAAAGCAATATCACGGATCGCTCCTCGTTTTGTGCTCCCGAGATCCTGTCATCAGATATGTTTTACGATCTCATCGCCCATTTCCGAAGTGGAAACCTTCCGGCATCCCTTTGTAAAAATATCTTCCGTGCGGATTTTCTCGTTCAGGACCTGCTGCACCGCATTTTCAACGGCATCGGCCTCTTCATCCAAATCCAGAGAATACCGGAGCAGCATGGCTGCACTCAGGATGGTTGCCAGAGGATTGGCAATGTTTTTTCCGGCGATGTCCGGTGCGGAACCATGGCTCGGTTCATAAAGGCCTACCTTTGTTTCATTTAATGATGCGGAAGAAAGCATCCCTATGGAACCCGTGATCATGCTGGCTTCATCCGAAAGAATGTCTCCGAAGGTATTTTCCGTAAGGATCACATCAAACTGTTCCGGATCATTCACAAGCTGCATGGCGCAGTTGTCCACCAGCATATGGGAAAGCGTTACCTCCGGGTAGTCCCCGGCGACATCTTCCACCACTTTTCTCCAGAGACGGGAGGTGTCCAGCACATTTGCCTTATCCACGCTCGTTACGCTTTTCCGGCGTTTCATTGCAATATCAAATGCCTTTACGGCTATCCTGCGGATCTCCGGTTCCGAATAGATGAGCGTATCCACTGCCGTTGTGATCCCTTTTATTTTTCTGGTATATCTTTTTCCGAAATACAGTCCCCCGGTCAGTTCACGGACGATCATCATGTCAAATCCGCCGGATGAGCCTTTTCCCCTGCCGCTTTTCCGTTTTTCCTTTAACGGACAGGCCATGGAAAGTTCCGGATAAAGGTACGCCGGTCTCAGGTTGGCGAAAAGTCCCATTTCCTTCCGGATTTTCAGCAGTCCCGCCTCCGGCCTCTTGTCCGGTGTTCCGTCATACCAGCTGCAGTTCCCGACTTTTCCTCCGACTGCTCCCAGGAGAACCGCATCGCTTTTCTGCGCTTTTTTCAGGGCTTCGTCCGTTAGCGGGATACCGTATTTATCAATGGAGCAGCCGCCCATGTCTATTTCTCTGAACCGAAAGCTGTGATGATATTTCTCTGCGATATGCGTAAGTACTTTTTTTCCCTCTGATACGATCTCCGGGCCTATTCCGTCCCCCGGAATCAAAACGATATTTGCCTTCATGTTTTTTAACCCCCGCTGCTTCGGAAAGTGATTGTTCCTATGATAAAACAAATACCGGCCTTTTTCAACCTGAAAAGGGATAATCGAATGACAGCGGGCTGAAAAAACGGGTAAAGAAGGTATATCTGTACTGCCGATCGACAAAAAGAGCGGCGCCGGCTTATCGTCGGCATCGCTCTTTTTTTATCTGTTCTTTTATCTGTTCTTTCCTGTTCTGTTTCCGGTCTTTTCCGCAGTCCTACCGGATCATGGAGCCGTCTATTCCGAGAGAATACCCGTCCGGCGTGACCGCATTTTTCCACATATTTCCGTTTACCGGGTCCATATAATACCATTTATCCTGATCCATGACCCAGCCTGTTGCCATGGTATCCCCTTTGAAATAATAGTACTGACCGTTGATCAGTCTCCAGGCATCTGCCGCATAGGTCCCGTCCGGAAGCTTGAATTTCCAGCCGTCTGCCGCCTGTTCCCAGGTTCCGGCACTGATATCCGCCGCATTCGCATCGCGATGGGTCTTGGCCATTTCCTCGGTTACGGTGACCCGGTTGCTGTCCACCCATTTCCCCTTGACGGACAGATCATTTTTATTGATGGGACGGACCATAAAATGATACGGCGCTGCCTTGGTCATATACTGCCCGAAGCCCAGTGTGGTCCCCGTCACGGTCTGGATCCCGCCGAGAATGGTGTTATTTCTCATGAATTTCACTTCATAACCCCCGGCATTTTCAGCCGTGCTCCAGCTGCAGACACCTTCCGGCGTCATGGTTGCCGTTTCGATCGGAAAAACCTGATTTGCAAGGGAAGGAAGCAGCACATCCACTACCAGCGTACCATAAGAGCCATCATCATTCGACTCCCGGCTGGTGCTTTTTACCGTCCCGCCGTTTACGGTGATCTGGCTTGTCCACTTAATGTTGAAATAATAACCTGCTTCCGCATTCAGATATACCTTGATCTCCGGCGTATCATCCGGTGACCAGCTGAACCCTAAGTTCTGTACTTCGTAATAATCATAGGTATAGTTTGCGGCACTGTTCGTGATGTCCAGATTTTCGGTGCCCATTTTATCTCCCACATTGATATTCCCGGAGATCGTAAAAGAAACTTTATTTATTTTTTTTCTGGTCGCCGCAAAAGCCGTCATCCCGAATACCAGACAGAACAACACGGAAACTGCCAGAATAATTGCCGGTTTAACCTTTTTTCCCATTTTCGCTCATCCTTTCCCGCTGCCGGTAAGAAACCCGTTTTATGATAACCCCACCTTATGATGTGGCCGCCAAAAGTAATATCTGTTACCAATTTAGTCCATAGACGAAAGTTAGTCAATAAAAAAGACCTTACAAATTCATGACTTGTAAGGTCTTAATCATTATTTTCTGCTGTTTCCTTCTATTTTGCTGTATCTTCCGCTCTGGATTCCCGGATTACGTTAACCTTGATCTGACCCGGATACTGCATTTCCTGTTCAATCCGCTTGGCCACATTGTGCGCCAGAATGACCATATCGTCATCGCTGATCTTTTCCGGTACTACCATGATCCGAACTTCCCTGCCTGCCTGGATGGCAAAAGACTTATCCACGCCTGTAAAGGAATTCGTGATTTCCTCAAGCTGCTTCAATCGATTGGTATATGCCTCAAGTGTTTCTCTCCTTGCACCCGGTCTTGCCGCGGAAATGGTATCTGCGGCCTGAACGATGCAGGCGATCAGGCTTGTCGGCTCAACATCGCCATGATGGGATTCTACGGAATTGATCACAACAGGATTCTCCTTGTACTTCCGGCAAAGTTCCGCGCCGAGCTGTACGTGAGACCCTTCCACCTCATGGTCAATGGCTTTTCCAATGTCATGCAGGAGTCCGGCCCTTTTCGCAAGACGGACATCCACACCGACCTCCGCGGCCAAAAGCCCGGAAAGTTCGGCAACTTCAATAGAATGTTTCAGTGCATTCTGTCCGTAACTGGTTCTGAATTTCATTCTGCCGAGCAGTTTTACAAGTTCGGGATTGATTCCCTGGACACCGACTTCCAGTGTCGCGGCCTCTCCCTCTTCCTTCATGGTCTTCTCGACTTCTTTCTGTGCCTTCTCCACCGTTTCTTCTATCCTGGCCGGGTGAATGCGGCCGTCTGTGATCAGTTTTTCAAGAGCAACTCTGGCAACTTCCCTTCTTACCGGATCAAAACCGGAAAGAACCACTGCCTCCGGCGTATCATCCACGATAAGTTCGACGCCCGTCATCTGCTCGAGAGTACGGATATTTCTTCCCTCTCTGCCGATTATACGTCCCTTCATTTCATCGCTCGGAAGCTGCACAACGGATACCGTTGCTTCCGCGACATTATCTGCCGCGCAGCGCTGGATAGCCGAAACCACAAATTCCCTGGCCTTCTTATCCGCTTCTTCCTTTGCCGTATTTTCCATCTCTCTGATCAGTTTTGCAGTATCATGTTTTACATCATCCTCAACCGACTGAAGCAGGAATTCCTTTGCCTGATCTTTTGTCAGACCGGATATTTTCTCCAGTTCAGCCATTCCCTTTTCATAAAGTGAATCCACCTCATGATTTCTTTCGGAAAGTCTCTCTTCTCTTGCGAGCAGGGATTCTTCCTTTTTTTCCAGGGAATCCTGTTTTTTCTCCAGTGTTTCTTCCTTACTTTGAACACGGTTCTGTGAACGCTGCAGTTCGGCTCTGCTGTCTTTCTTTTCCTTTTCGAATTCATTCTGCTTTCTTAAGGATTCTTCCTTGACTTCCAGGAGAGCCTCGCGCTTCTTTGTCTCTGCGGTTTTCAGAGCTTCTTCAATGATCTCGCGGGATTTTACTTCCGCGCTGCCGATTTTGTTCTCATACGTCTTTTTCCGATGTGCGATTGCAATAATCCAGCTTAAAGGAGCCACAATCACCGCGGTAACGATCACTGCTATAATGATTTGTGACACAGGAGCACCTCCTTATTCAGTTTTCATTGTGCGAATATCCTAAATTTTGCTTTATGCAATTCTTTGCTCTGCGCAATTTTTTGCTTCATGCAATGGAAGTATTTTATCAGAATATTTGGCTAATTGCAATCGATTTATGTAAAATGGCTGATAAGATCCCAGCTGTATCCTTTTCTTGCCAGAGCCGCGGCCATTCTTCTTTTTTCTTCCGGGGATGCGGATTCCGGATCATAACGGCGTTTTTTCAGTTCCCTGCGGATCTGTTCCTCTTCATCCACAGGCTGATCTTCCAGCACTTTTTCCGCCGTTTCCCTGGAGACTCCTTTCAGCATCATGTCATAAAGCAGCTTTTTTCTGCTTTTTCCGGATCCGTGATACGATGCATAGCAGGATGCAAAACGTTCATCATCTACATAATGTTTTTCTTTTGCCCAGCCGACGGCAGTTTCAATACAGCATTCGGGGTAAAAAGACATTTTAAGCTTTTGCCGGAGCCGGGCTTCGGTTTTGTCGGAATCCTTCAGAAGAAAAGCCACACGTTCCCTGGCACGTTTTGAAAGAAGCGGGATCAGAACTTTTTCCTTCACTTCCTCCGGGATAACTGCCCCTTCCGAAATCCTGAATTTTCCCAGTTCCGTATTATACAGCACAAAAGCAAAGTCCCCGTCTGTGAGGACTTTGCTTCTGGTTTTTCCAAATGGCTGGACCTTTTCCACGATCATTCGGGCTGTTCCGTTTCTTTCTTCTTTGATTTTCTGGCCGTTTTTTCTCCGGTCTCGGCTTCGCCTTCTTCGCCGCTGCTGCCGTCCGGAGCCGACGATACCGGGGCAGGAGAAAGGCCGTGCGCTTCCCGCACCTTATTTTCTATTTCCGCACAGACAGCCGGGTTCTCCTTAAGGTAGATCTTTGCGTTTTCTCTCCCCTGTCCGATGCGTTCTCCGAGGTAGGCATACCAGGCGCCGCTCTTTTCCACTATGTTTTCATCCGCCGCAAGGTCAAGAATATCCCCTTCTTTTGAAATCCCCTTGCCGAACATAATATCAAATTCCGCTTCCTTAAAAGGCGGAGCGATCTTGTTCTTGACCACCTTCACACGGACACGGTTGCCGATCACTTCCCCGTTGGCTTTCAGGGAATCTATCCTTCTCACATCCAGACGTATGGATGCGTAAAATTTCAGGGCACGTCCGCCCGTTGTCGTTTCCGGGTTTCCGAACATTACACCTATCTTCTCACGGAGCTGATTGATAAATACCACCGTGCAGTTTGACTTGCTCATGATACCCGTCAGCTTCCGCAGCGCCTGGCTCATCAGCCTCGCCTGCAGGCCCATGTGGGAATCCCCCATCTCTCCGTCTATTTCCGCTTTCGGGACCAGCGCCGCAACGGAATCCACGATCACGATGTCCACCGCTCCGCTCCTCACCATGGTTTCGGTGATCTCCATTGCCTGTTCCCCGTTATCCGGCTGGGAAATATACAGATTGTCTATGTCCACACCGATCGCCTTGGCATAAGTGGGGTCCAGGGCATGCTCCGCATCAATAAATCCGGCGATCCCGCCCCTCTTCTGGATTTCCGCCGCCATGTGCAGCGCAACCGTTGTTTTTCCGGAAGATTCCGGCCCGTATATCTCCACGACTCTGCCTTTTGGAACACCGCCGAGTCCCAGCGCAATATCAAGACTTAAAGAACCGGTCGGAACCGTTTCCACATTCATGGAATTCGCCGGATCTCCGAGTTTCATAACGGCACCCTTGCCGTAGGCTTTTTCAATCTGCGTCAGTGCCGCATCAAGTGCTCTCATTTTATCATCTCTGTTCATAAATTTCCTCCAATGATGTGAACATACGTTCTATTCAAGGTTTATAATAATCCCGTCACGGGGAAATGTCAATCGCAATCCTTTGAAAGTTTGGGCGGACTGCCCGGAATAACCGTACATAACCGTTGGAAACGGCCCGAAAGAAGTTGAAGACATTTTATCATAGTTTTTTTCCCCCCACAAGGGACTCTTCATAAATTAATAAGAATCTATTCAGACATTATTCAAGCCTTTTCGGAAACGGCATGTTATACTGTAGTCACGATAAAGCACTCGATTAACACTCCTAAACCCCTTTTTTAAATCTTTTACCCTAATAAAAGTTAAAGCCCCGGCTGTCAGCCCGGGGCTTTAACTTTGAGGAGACATCTCTCCCTGACCATTCCTTTGTATGATATCCGTATCAAAAAATCCTTTTCCCTGCAAACCTGCACATCATCTGTACGATATCCGTGTCAAAAGTCTGTTTTCCACGCAGGCATGCCTGCACATCATTTGTATTTTTTCATAACATCGCAGAAATCAAAGGTCGCAAAATAATCCCGGGGCGTTTCCGGACGGCGGATCATCTCTACGCTGCCGTCTGTTTTCAGAAGAAGTTCCGCGCTTTTCAATTTCCCGTTATAGTTATAGCCCATGGAAAAACCATGCGCGCCCGCATCGTGGATAAAAAGGTAATCCCCCATTTTTATCTCCGGCAGTTCCCGGTTCACCGCAAACTTATCATTGTTCTCGCAAAGGGAACCGGTCACATCATAAAGCCGGTCCTTCGGCTCATTTTCCCGGCCGAGTACCGTGATGTGATGATATGCCCCGTACATGGCAGGCCGCATCAGGTTTACCGCGCAGGCATCCGTTCCGATATATTCCTTATAAATATGTTTTTCATGAATGGCTTTTGTGACCAGCGCACCGTAGGGCCCCATCATGAAGCGCCCCATCTCGGTATAGATCTTCACATCTCCCATTCCGGCAGGAACAAGGATTTCCTCAAAAACCTTTCTTACGCCCTCCCCGATCTTTTGAATATCATTCGGCTTCTGCTCCGGTTCATAGGGAATTCCCACGCCTCCCGAAAGATTGATAAAACGGATGTCCGCGCCGGTCTCCTGTTTCAGCCTTACCGCTTCCCGGAATAACATGCCCGCGAGTTTCGGGTAATATTCATCCGTTACGGTATTGCTTGCCAGAAATGCATGGATTCCGAAATGCTTCACGCCTTTCTTCATGAGAATGCGGAATGCTTCCACGGTCTGCTCCGGTGTCATGCCGTATTTGGAATCCCCCGGGTTGTCCATAATGCCGTTGCTTAAGGTGAACATGCCTCCCGGGTTGTAACGGCAGCTCATCATCTCGGGCAGTTTCCCTCCGAGAGCTTTTTCACAGAAATCAATATGGGTGATGTCATCCAGGTTGATGATCGCGCCGAGTTTCCCCGCAAGTGCATATTCCTTTTCCGGGGTATCGTTGGAAGAAAACATGATCCTATCCCCCGAAAAACCGACAGCATCGCTCATTTCCAGTTCCGTAAAAGAGGAACAGTCCACACCGAAATCGTATTCCTTCATGATCTTCAGAAGAAAAGGATTCGGCGTCGCCTTAACTGCAAAATATTCACGAAATCCCGGGTTCCATGCAAAGGCCTTCTTTACTTTTTCGGCGTTTTCGCGGATTCCCTTCTCATCATAAATGTACCATGGCGTAGGATATTCTTTTGCGATCTCCTCCGCCTGCCTCAGCGTAATAAACGGTTCTTTCTTCATGCTGCTTTTCTTTCCTTCCATGATAACTGATTTGATGCCTATTCCACTTTCTCGATCTGCATGATGTTGGTATGGGCCGCTTTCTGCGTAGCGCCCTTCTGGGAAATGATCCCTGCCGTCACCACGACCAGATCCTCCTTCTTCAGGTATTTCTCCTTTTTCAGAATGGTTATGGAGGAAGAGATCAGTTCGTCCGAAGAAGAGGCTCTGTTCTGTTCCACGGGAATAACGCCCCAGTACATCTGCATTCTGCGAAGTGTTTCAGGATTCGGGGTCAGTCCGTAAATCGGAATAGACGGTCTCCACTTGGAAAGCATCCGGGCGGTAAAACCGGAAATACTCGGTGCAAGAATAGCCGTTGCCCCGATGTCATCCGCCGTTGCGACCGCGGAATAGCAGACCGCATTGGAAATATTTTTCCGGTTCATGGCAGAAACCTGCCGCTCACGGTATGCCCGGTGATCCAGATGTTTTTCACTTTCCTCCGCTATTTTTGCCATGACATTCAGTGTTTCCACCGGATATTTTCCCATGGCCGTTTCACCGGAAAGCATGATGGCATCCGTCCCGTCATAGACCGCGTTGGCCACATCCGTAACTTCCGCTCTGGTGGGACGCGGATTCCGGATCATGGAATCCAGCATCTGGGTTGCCGTAATGACAGACCGGCAGGCAAGGTTGCATTTCTTAATAATGGTCTTCTGGATAAACGGAACTTTCTGCGTCGGGATTTCCACGCCCATATCTCCCCGTGCGACCATAATGCCGTCCGATGCTTCAATAATGGAGTCGATGTTGTTGATCCCCTCCAGATTTTCGATCTTGGCAATTACACGGATATCCGATTTGCTTTTCTTTAAAATACTTTTGATTTCCTTAATGCCGTCCGCGTTCCGGGTAAAGGATGCGGAAATGAAATCAAATCCGAGTTTGATGCCGAAATCCAGATCTTCCCTGTCCTTCTTTGTCAATGCCGGAAGTTTGATCTTTACGCCGGGGATATTGACTCCCTTTTTTTCTCCGAGATCCCCCCCGTTGACCACCACACACTCTACCGAGGTACTGTCCGTTTTCTGGACCTGAAGTTCGATCAGGCCGTCATCGATCAGGATACTGTCCTGCGGTTTGACATCCTTTACAATATCCTCATAATCCACATAGACCAGTTTTTCATTTCCTTCCTGTTCCTTAATGGTAAGGATAAACTTCTGGCCGTCTTTCAGGGTTACTCTTCTGCCCCCCGTAAGGAGGCCCGTGCGGATTTCCGGCCCCTTGGTATCCAGCATGGTCGCAACAGGAATTCCCATCTCATCCCGAAGTTTCTTCAGCAGGTCGAACCGTTTTCTGTGCTCCTCGTAAGTTCCGTGTGAAAAATTAAAGCGGGCAACATTCATTCCGTTCTCAATCATCTTTCTCATGATCTTTTCGTCGTCCTGATTCGGTCCCAATGTACAGATAATCTTTGTCCTTCTCATACTAAGTCCTCCTCTTTTCTGATTGAAAATTCACTTTTGGAACATTTGTTTATGTAACATGCTGATGGGTATACAGGTGGTCCTGACAATATTCCAGATTTCCCCTGCACTTGGAACAATAACGGAATTCCAGATTATCCCCATCCTTTTCCGTACGCCCGCAGACTGCACACCGGTGTCTTGTCTTCGCCTGTGTCATGGGTACCACCTTCACACTGTTTTGAAAATCTTTTTTCCGTTTGATTTCCTGCGGAGAATATTTTTTCCAGTTTCTTGTCATCAGGAAAAACAGAATGACATTCAGGAGGCAGAAGAAAATAATGAATCTGAGCGGTCCGCTCCCCGAAACAAACGAAAGCAATTCAATGATCGCATAAAAGACCCCGAGATATTTCGCCTTGACCGGGATCACAAAGAACAGATAGAACTGAATATCCGGATAGGTGATCGCAAAAGCCAGGAAGATGGAACGGTTCAGATGATCCGGTGTCAGGGCCATCCCCATATTGGTATATCCGAATCCGAGATATAAAATAAAGGCCGCAAGAATATGAAACAATACACCCGAAAACATGAAAAGGTCAAAGCGGAAGGAACCCCATGCGTTTTCCAGCGCCACGCCGAGAGAATAATACAGCCATATGACGATCAGCGCCCAGAACATATTCCAGACATTGGCCGCAGCCTGTCCGCTCTGCAATCCGGCGCTCTGTATGGGATAGAACAGAAAAGTAAACAGTCTCCATATCTCTCCCTGCAGGATCTTTGCCGGTTCCAGGGACAGATACATGGCATAATATCTCGGGTTTATCATATTGATCACGAATCCGATGATGTAAAATGCCGTAAAATATTTCATCAGATTCCGGATCGGCCGTCTGCCGAATTTTCTCTCAAAATTATTTATAATATTCATGATTCAGTATTATATCACAAGCCCGCGCACAAGACATCCAAAGATTGTTTTTCCTTATCCTTTATGTTAGAATACCGATACCATGGACAGGAAAAACGCTGAGATTTCAAAAGCCAATGCCCTCGGAATAGATATCGGTTCCACGACTGTAAAAATTGCCATTCTGGATCAGGGCGGAAAACTCCTGTTTGCAGATTACGAACGCCATTTTGCAAACATTCAGGAAACGCTTGCCGGTCTCCTGGAAAAAGCTGTTCGGCAATACGGTTCCATGGATGTTGTCCCGATGATCACCGGTTCCGGCGGTCTTACGCTTGCCAAACATCTGAATGTTACTTTTGTACAGGAGGTCGTAGCGGTTGCCACGGCTTTAAAAACATATGCGCCGCAGACCGATGTTGCCATTGAACTGGGCGGTGAAGACGCAAAGATCATTTATTTTGCCGGAGGCGTGGACCAGAGAATGAACGGGATCTGCGCAGGGGGAACCGGTTCTTTTATTGATCAGATGGCTTCCCTCCTGCAGACCGATGCCGCGGGGCTGAATGAATATGCCTCCCATTACAAGGCGGTTTACCCGATCGCGGCACGCTGCGGCGTGTTTGCGAAATCGGATATCCAGCCCCTCATCAACGAAGGCGCTACCCGGGAGGATCTTGCGGCCTCCATTTTTCAGGCTGTCGTGAACCAGACCATTTCCGGCCTTGCCTGCGGAAAACCCATCCGCGGACATGTTGCGTTTCTCGGCGGTCCCCTGCATTTTTTGCCGGAGCTCCGGAATGCCTTTATCCGGACCCTGCATCTTACGGGGGAATACATCATCGCCCCGGAAAATTCCCATCTTTTTGCCGCAATCGGTTCCGCCATGAGTGCGGAAGGCCGGTCTGCTGTTCCCGTTTCCGACATCATCAGCCTCTTAAGATCCGGTGTTGCCCTGGAACATGAGGTGGCCCGTATGCAGCCTCTTTTTCAGGATGATGCGGATTATCAAAAATTCACGGACCGTCATGCGGGGAAATCCGTAAAGACCGCGGATTTTGAAAGCTATACCGGAGACATTTATCTCGGGATCGATGCAGGCTCCACCACGACCAAAATTGCTCTGGTAGATACAAACGGGAAACTGCTCTACAGCTTCTATTCCAATAATAACGGCTCTCCTCTTGCCACCGCCATACAGTCCATGAAGGAAGTCCGGAAAAAAATAAATCCGAAAGCAAAGATCGTTTATGCCTGCTCCACCGGTTACGGAGAAGCGCTTATAAAAGCCGCCTTTCTTCTGGATGAAGGAGAAGTGGAAACCATTTCCCACTATTATGCCGCCGCATTTTTTGAACCGGAGGTGGACTGCATTCTGGATATCGGCGGACAGGACATGAAATGCATCCGCATCAAGGACGGGACCGTAGATTCCGTCCAGCTGAATGAAGCCTGTTCCTCCGGATGCGGTTCTTTTATTGAAACCTTTGCGAAATCCCTGGACTACTCCGTACAGGATTTTGCCAAAGCCGCCCTTTTTGCCAAAAGTCCCGTGGATCTCGGTACCCGCTGCACGGTCTTCATGAATTCCAATGTGAAACAGGCGCAGAAGGAAGGAGCGACCGTTCCGGATATTTCCGCCGGGCTTGCCTATTCTGTCATCAAAAACGCGCTTTTTAAAGTCATCAAGATCGCGGATGCCTCCAGTCTCGGAAAACACATTGTTGTTCAGGGCGGAACCTTCTATAACGATGCGGTGCTGCGCGCCTTTGAGCGGATAGCCTGCTGCGAAGCGACCCGTCCGGATATTGCCGGCATCATGGGGGCATTCGGTGCCGCCCTGATTGCCCGGGAACGTCATGAAGGGAAGGAAACCTCCATGCTTCCCCTTGATAAGATCATCAGCCTTGAATACCGGACATCCATGACCAGATGCCAGGGCTGCAGCAACCACTGTGTACTGACCATCAACCAGTTCGGCGGCGGACGGCGTTACATTTCCGGAAACCGCTGTGAAAGAGGGCTGGGACAGGACCGCGCCAAAAGAGATGTTCCGAACCTGTTCGACTATAAATTTCACCGGATCTTCGACTATGTTTCGCTGACCGGAGATCAGGCCCCCCGCGGCACCATCGGCATTCCGCGTGTGCTGAACATGTTCGAAGACTATCCGTTCTGGGCCGTCTTTTTTAAGAAGCTCGGTTTCCGCATTGTTCTTTCTCCGGTTTCCACAAGGCAGCTCTATGAACTCGGCATTGAAAGCATTCCGAGTGAATCCGAATGCTATCCCGCCAAGATCGCACACGGCCATGTGACCTGGCTTATCCGGAACGGCGTCAAAACGATTTTCTATCCCTGCATCCCGTACGAACGGGATGAATCCCCGGATGCGGGCAACCACTACAACTGCCCCATTGTGACAAGCTATGCGGAAAACATCAAAAACAATGTGGAAGAGCTGGAAGAACAGAATATACGATTTCTGAATCCGTTCATGGCTTTCACGAACGAATCCGTTCTGACGAAACAGCTGGAAAAAGTGATGAAAGAGGAATTCGGGATTCCTGCCCAGGAAGTAAGGGCAGCGGCCCGTCCCGCATGGGAAGAACTCCTGAATGCCAAAAAAGATATCGAGAAAAAAGGAGAAGAGACCATTGCCTGGTGCAGGGAACATAACCGCCACGGCATCGTGCTGGCAGGCCGTCCCTATCACTGCGATCCCGAGATCCATCACGGCATCCCGGAAATGATCACAAGCTACGGCATGGCAGTTCTCACGGAAGATTCCGTTTCCCATCTCGGGAAGGTGGAACGTCCCGTCATTGTATCCGATCAGTGGATGTACCACTCCCGGCTCTATGAGGCGGCAAGCTATGTAAAAACCTCCGATGTACTGGATCTGATTCAGCTCAATTCCTTCGGATGCGGGCTGGATGCGGTTACGACCGACCAGGTTTCCGATATTCTGACCGGCTCCGATAAGATATATACCGTATTGAAAATCGACGAAGTAAATAATCTCGGCGCCGCCCGGATCCGGATCCGTTCCCTGATCGCAGCGCTGAAAGTCCGCGACCGGAAACAGTACAAGAGACAGATCCGTTCCGCCGCCTACAACCGCGTTTATTATACGGAAGAAATGCAGAAGGAAAAGTATACCATTCTCTGCCCGCAGATGTCGCCCATCCACTTCGATTTTATCGCGCCTGCCATTTCCTCCTTCGGCTATCATGTGGTTCTGCTCGAAAATGATACCAAGCGCGCCGTTGATACGGGATTGAAATATGTAAATAATGATGCCTGTTATCCTTCGCTGATCGTAACGGGACAGATCATGGATGCCCTTCTTTCCGGAAAATATGATCTCTCGCATACCGCGATCTTCATGAGTCAGACCGGAGGCGGATGCCGGGCAAGCAACTACATCGGCTTTATCCGCCGGGCTCTCGAAAAGGCAGGCATGGAACACATTCCCGTCATTTCCATCAATGTGGGAAATATGGAAAAAAATCCGGGGTTCAAGGTCACTCTCGGCCTGGGGATCAAAATGGCACAGGCTACCGTTTACGGAGATGTCCTGATGCGCTGTCTTTACGCATCGAGGCCTTATGAAAAAGTACCCGGATCGGCAAACGCCCTCCATGAAAAATGGAAAGCCATCTGCATCGAAGATGTATCGAATCACAAAGCCGACATGCATAAGTACAAGATGAATATACGCGGCATCATAAAGGATTTTGACGAACTGCCACGTCTTAACATCAAAAAACCTAGGGTCGGCATTGTGGGAGAAATTCTGGTCAAATTCTCTCCGCTCGCAAATAACCATATTGTGGATCTTCTCGAGAGCGAAGGCGCGGAAGCCGTGATGCCGGATCTTCTTGACTTCATGTACTACTGCTTCTACAACCAGAATTTCAAGGCAGCGAACCTGGGAACTTCCAAACGCAGTGCCGTGATTTCCAACTGGGCCATTAAACTTCTGGACGTGTTCCGTTCGGATGCAAGAAAAGCGCTGCAGAAAAGCACGCACTTCACGGCCCCCGGCAATATCCGGCATCTGGCGGAAATGGCGGAGGAATTTGTATCTCTCGGGAACCAGACAGGAGAAGGTTGGTTCCTGACCGGGGAAATGCTGGAGCTCATTGAAGGCGGCACGCGCAATATTGTCTGCACGCAGCCGTTCGGGTGCCTTCCCAATCACGTAGTCGGCAAAGGAGTGATCAAGGAGTTAAAACACGCTTATCCGCAGGCCAACATCATTGCGGTGGATTATGATCCGGGTGCCAGCGAAGTAAACCAGTTAAACCGCATCAAGCTGATGCTGGCCACCGCTGAGAAAAATCTCGGGAAACCCGCCGGTCAAAAATTCGGATCTGAAAAAATTTAGTCTCTGTTGAAAAAAAGTACAAATGTGTTAGGATAGAATAATCAGTTATTTTTCGCTTAAGGGGGAAAGAATATGGATGTACTGTTTGGAAATCTTGCCAACACGACATGGCAGCAGATTGTAATGTGGGTAATCGGCGGTATTTTGATTTATCTGGCCGTCAAAAAAGATATGGAGCCTTCTCTGCTTTTACCGATGGGCTTCGGCGCTATTCTTGTAAATCTGCCGATGTCCGGCGCGATTTCCCAGATTTACAACGGAACTACAGAGGTCGGCGTTCTGGATGTCCTGTTTAAGGGCGGTATCGCAAATGAATTATTTCCGCTGCTTCTGTTTGTCGGAATAGGCGCCATGATCGATTTCACCCCTATTCTCTGCAACCCGATGCTGATGCTCTTCGGTGCAGCGGCGCAGTTCGGGATTTTCTTTACGCTTTCCATGGCATCCGCGCTCGGTTTCCCGTTAAAGGATGCGGCTTCCATAGCGATCATCGGCGCCGCGGACGGTCCCACTTCCATTTATGTAGCCAACTTCTTCCATTCCAATTATCTGGGGCCCATCATCGTGGCCGCCTATTCCTACATGGCCCTTGTCCCCATTGTACAGCCGCCTGTCATTCGTCTTCTGACCACCAAAAAGGAACGTCTGATCCGGATGAAATACGCATCCAATAAACCGGTCTCCAAGGCGGCAAAGGTACTCTTCCCGGTTATCGTCACGATCGTTGCAGGTCTTATTTCTCCCCGGAGCGTAGCGCTGGTCGGCTTCCTGATGTTCGGCAATCTGATCCGTGAATGCGGCGTACTGGATTCTCTTTCCGAAACCGCACAGAACGCCCTTGCGAACCTGATCACCCTTCTTTTGGGAATTACCGTTGCAAGCACCATGACAGCGGATGCATTTTTAAATCCGCGTACTCTTCTGATCCTTGCACTGGGTCTTGTCGCTTTCATCTTTGATACGGCAGGCGGTGTGATCTTTGCCAAGTTCCTGAACCTGTTTGTAAAAGACAAGATCAACCCGATGATCGGGGCCGCCGGCATTTCGGCATTCCCGATGTCCGCACGTGTCATCAACAAAATGGGATTGAAGGAAGATCCCACCAACTTCCTTCTGATGCATGCAGCCGGTGCAAACGTGGCCGGACAGATTGCCAGCGTAATCGCAGGCGGAATGATCCTGAACTTCTTCGGATAAAAACAAATACGCCCCGCAGATAAAATTCCGCGGGGCATGAAAAATCTCAGTTTCTTCAGGAAAGGATAAAAACCATGGATACCACACAAACTTTAAGTCTTCTCGAAACGCTTCCTTATATGGTAAAGGGAATGATAGGCATCTTCGTTGTTATGATCATTCTGATCATCGTTATTAAATTGCTGGAAAGATTTACGCCTCCTACGCCGCCGGAAGAATAAGATCCTGTCCCACTTCTATTCTGTCCGGATTTGAGATGGTATCTCTGTTCGCATTGTAGATCACAGTCCACAGATTCCCGTCTCCGTATGTTTTCTTCGCGATCTTCCAGAGCGTGTCTCTGCTCTGAACCGTATAGGCCTTTACGATCGGCAATGTACTTACCGTAAGACCGGATTCCTGCCCCGCGGCATTTTCCTGCGGGGCAATTTTTATTCTGCCCTGCCCGGCCGGATTTTCGTAACCCGCTCCGATCGTTCCGGAAAGATCAGACTGAATATATTTCGTCAGGCAGTCATAGTCTCCTATGACCCCGTCTTTTACAATTGTCCCCTCTTTATGAAACATCGAATAGCCGTCCCCGCTGTCTATCAGCATATACCGGATGCCTCCGACCGTATAATCCTTATTCACATCCAGCGGCTGTCCGTTTACGGACACATCATGAACACGGCGTGCCCCTTCCACACCGGCAAATTCCTGTTTTTCCGTTACGACAACAGAAGACTTAACGGAGGGATCGATTGAATAACTCATTCCGGATACCTGAAGAAATCCTCCGTTTTCCTCCGGATAATTCCGTGCGGAAAACTCCAGCGCATCCAGGAGCTGCTGTCCCTTCACTTTTACAATACAGCAGACATTTTCAAACGGATATACATTCAGAACATCTTCCTTTGTGATATTGCCGGCCGCAAGGTCCGCCCGGATCCCGCCGCCATTCATGAATCCTATATCCGTTCCCAAAACCGTCCGGTAGGCATCCGCGCACAGATCCCCTAAATTTGTTTCTCCGTTTCTTATCAGCCTGCTGCCGGTTGCAGGATCCTTTGTTATAAGCGCCTGTTCTGCGGTTCCCACCGTGATATTTAATTCTGCCTTCAATGCTGTTTCAACCGACCGAATATAAGAAAGTACGGAAGCATCCTGTTCTCCGTAACCGGAAACCAGTTCCTGCGAAATTTCTCCCGTGGAAGGGTCGATCACGATCTTTCCTATTGTTTCAAGTTGGGTTCCCGTCTGCGCCCGTACAACATTTTTTCCATCCCTGTTCTTAAGCTGATCTTCTATCTTTTCATGGGAATGTCCGTCCAGAAGGATATCGATTCCGTTCGTATTGGCGATCACCGCTGAAGATTTCCAGCAGTCGGTAATGCCTTTTTCTCCGAGATGTCCGATCGCGACCACATAATCGGCACCGGCAGACCGTGCAGCATTGACCGTATTCTGAACGGTATCATACAGCTTCTGTCCGGTTGCGTCTTCTGCAAAACTGTATATATAATTTCCGTTCCCGTCCTGAAAATAAGTCGGTGTTGATTTGATAATTGACTCCGGTGTGGCTATGCCTACATAAGCCACTTTTGTTTTTCCATACGTTACCATTTTATAAGGATCAAGGACAGGTGTGCCGTCGGAAAGCTTTGTCAGATTGCAGCAGAGATAGGGAAAATCCGCCTTTTTTGTGAGCTCCAGAAAACGGCTGAATCCGTAGTCAAATTCATGGTTGCCCGGAATGGCAATATCATATCCGACCTGATTCATGATATCAATGATGTTCTCCCCTTTTGAAATCATACCTATGCTGGTACCCTGGATATGATCTCCTGCATCCACCAGCGTTACATTGCCGTTTCCGTATTCTGACTGCATGGCTTTTTTATATGCTGCAACAGCAGCATACCCGATATTCGTGATCGCTCCGGATGCATCTGTAACCTGATCCGCATTGCAGTGCACATCATTGGTGTGCAGGATCACGATCTTCCCGCTTTCTTCCGCCCTGGCCGACATTGCCGGCATCCCTGCAAAAGAAAGGATCAATGCCATAAAAAAGCAGAGAAACCTCCTGGCTGTCTTCATATCCCATCTCCTTTTCCGGACTTATCCCATCGAATAAAGTCCCTGTTTTCATTACAGCCTGCTATCCGGATACGGATCCTTTCGAATCCGGATCCCCGTTTATTTCCGATGCATCTTCACCTGATCCGCGCCCTGTTTTTTCAGATTTTCATGGACCCCGATCGCACTTGCCTTTGCGATCATGTCATCTCGGTCTTTCTTGAATTCCGCCACGCTCTTCTGTTTGGCCGGACCGCCGACACATCCTCCCGGACATGCCATGCCTTCCACAAAATCTTCCGGCAGTCTTTTTGCTTTTAAGAGCAGCAGCGCCTTTCTGCATTCCTCCGCACCGCTGCAGACACATACCTTCATGTCACCGGTATCGATCCCCCTTTCTTTCATGCATTCCAGCACTTCCGCCGCCACGCCTCCGCTGTTTCCGAAACGTTTTCCCGGAATGGATGACTGCTGAATGGTCATCGGTTCCGGTTCCGGCTTCACGTCCTTTGCTTCAAGCATTGCCAGGACTTCATCATACGTCAGGACATAATCCGCATTCCCCGAAATATTGATGTCCAGCGTTTCACTTTTCTTTGCCTGACACGGTCCTATGAATACCGTGACTGCATCCGGATCTTTTTCCTTTTCCAGACGGGACACGCCGCACATCGGAGAAACCGTAGAGGACATATTCGGGAGCAGTTCCGGGAAAAACTGTCTGATCATATTCACAAAAGCCGGGCAGCAGGATGTGGTCATCTGCTTCTTTTCCCTGTACGCTTCTGCCCATTCCTCCGCCTCTGCCGCCGCGGTCAGGTCTCCGCCGAGGCCAAGTTCGATCATATCCGAAAATCCGATCTTCTTTAAAGCCGTCCGCCAGGAATCCATGGTGATGTCGGGACCGAACTGTCCCTCCGTTGCCGGCGCAGCCATGGCGATCACTTTCTTTCCGCTTAAGATCATGCGGATCACATCCACCAGGAACGTCTTTGCACCGATGGCATTGAACGGACAGCTGTGCACGCATACCCCGCACTGAATGCATTTGCTTTCATCGATCACACAGAGACCGTTTTCATCCATGGTAATGGCTTTGACCGGACAGTCTTTTTTACACGGCCGTTCCAGATCCGCTATGGCATTGAACGGACAGGCCCTGGCGCACATTCCGCATTCCCTGCATTTGGACGGATCTATCCGGGCATGATTATTTTCCACATAAATCGCGTTGAAACGGCAGGAATTCATGCAGGCCTTTCCAATACAGTTCTGACAGTTATTCGTAACGGTGTATCTCTGAATGGGGCAGTCCTCACAGGCAGCTGTAATGACCTGTACAATATTTTTGGTGTCTTTCCCGCTCGGACAGATCCCCTGTGCAAGGCGCACTCTCTGCCGGATGATTTCTCTTTCTCGGTAAATGCAGCAGCGGAACTGCGCTTTGGGTCCCGGAATGATCTTCTCGGGAAGATCCTCTTTTCCGGTATCCAGTTCCCCCGCCCAGGCAAGCTTCGCCACTTCGAGAAAAACTCTTTTCGTGATTTCAAATGTATTCTGATCGTTTCGTATCATAATTTGATTTCCCTTTCTGTCTCTGCCCTTTAAACCGGGGTGTCCCGTTTTGTTCCGCCTTGTTTTGCTTTCTATCCCCCGGATCAGTAAGGAATGACCCTGACCGGTTTCCCGATTGCTTCAATTGCGGATTTCAATTGTCCGACCAGATTCTGCCTGATTCCCAGATCCAGCGGCAGGTTCGGGTTCTGGTAGGCTTCATTCACGGCAAGTCCCTCGTAGATCGTAACTTCCGTACAGTCTTCAATGATCATCCGTGCAATTTCCGATGCGCCGTTTGCCTTATCCAGTTCCTTAAAGAAATTTTCATCAATTGCGGAAGGATCCGCGTACCGGCGGATCAGATGAACCGCCCTGTTCAGGGTGAGGACTCCCTCTGTGACCAGATCTACCCCGTCCATTTCTGCCGTCGGCGGAATATCCGGGTCGATGTAGTCGAGAGAAACATGAAGTTCCTTCCCCAGAATACGGGATACCACATTGGCGCTGGTCCCTCCGCTGATCACCCGTTTTATTTCTTCCGGACCGTCCATGAAATCATGGACCATGCGGGCATCATCCGCTTTATCCTTTGCAGGTCCCGTCATGAGATGCACCGGTTTCCGGTCTATGATACGGATGCACGAAACCGTTGTGTCATCTCCCGGTTTCATCCCGTACAGTTCATCACAGGCTTCCACAACGCTTGTGGCAAGCCGCATGGCGGAAATGGTTGTCCGGTATTCCTTCAATGCGTATGCCGCTATATCCTTCCATTCCCATCCGAAATTCAGAAGATCTCCTACGCCGGCATGGACGGTGCCGTCGCTCATAATAAGAAAGGCATCCCCGATTTTTACTTTAAACCGGTATTCGTTTATCTTTTTTCCCGCAATTTCTCTTTCATTCTTCGGGACCGGAGAAAGATCCCCGTCACGGATAAAAATACATCCCGGGTTATCATATTCCGCAAGATAGGCTTCTCCCGAATGAAAAATCTGCAGAATGGAAAATGTGGAATATGCCACCTGCCTTTCGGGATCGATGGGGAGCGTGTCCACGATCGTATTCACGCATTCCTCCAGCGTGGCGTCATTTAAGAACATGGTCCCGAGGATTTTTGCCGTCAGTGTGGAAAAAATATTTGCTTTTACGCCGGATCCCATGCCGTCCGCCAGGATCAGGATATCCGAGCTGTCGGTCTTAAGGATCTGGACCGTATCGCCGCATAATTCTTCCGAATACTTGTTTAAACTTTTATAGGCTATATCGCAGGTTGTGCTGCTCATGCTTTCCGGCTCCCGGATTCTTTATTGTATTTCGGATTCTTTATTGTATTTCACATTCCTTTTCGTTTTTCCCGATGTCCCGCTCATGAATGACGCACGGCTTTGTGCTGCCGCCGGCAGTCTGCATCACCGCAAAATACTTTTTTCCTGTCTCCCGGCTGCATCCTAATGATCCGTGAACGGAGAATTTTTTTCTTCCTTCAGATTGCTGTTATAGGTCATATCGACATTCCCCTTATTGGCACCGCCCCATAAAAGGGTTTTGTCATCTGCCGTTTTTTTCTTCTGGTCCGGTTTTTTTTCGGAATCATCTCCGACCATCATCCTGCTGAGTTTGGTCAGCGTGGTCTTTGTCTCGGCAGTTGTCTCGCCCAGAAGTCCCGCGATCTCCTGTGCAACTCTCATCTGCTTGTTGATGACTTTCTGCGCCAGTTCCACGGTTTCCATTTTCCGTTCATTTTCTTTCTTTGTCTCATTTTCCTGCTTCGTAATATCCATGATAGAGATCAGTACCACATCCTGTTTCGGAATGTATACGATATTCTGCAGCGTACACAGATTGTAATCCGGGTAGGCTACCTTTTTCCCATGGATTCCGGAATGGGACTTATAAACATATTCACAGTCAGACTGGTCAAAGAGTTCAAACAGATACATCTTCAGCGCTTCCGCACGAGTCTTTCCGAAATACTGCTCTCCCACTGCGGAATATTCCAGGATCTTCATGTCCTTGTCCACGAGGATGACCGCATTCGGGCTGGTGTCCATGACCAGATTGGAAAGCGACTCCGCCTTGGAATGCATATACGGAATGCACATTTCCAGTTCCGCCTTGTGCTGGAATACGGCAATGGCCTTGGCACGGCAGGTAGGATAGCCGCAGGCGCCGCAGTTCAATTCATCTTCCGGTGAAAACTTATCCGTTTTCTTTAAGATCTCGCGGATTTCCTCCTCGGAAGGCAGGGGATCATGCAGGGAACGGTTTGAAAAAATCTTTTCAAAATGAATCCCTTCGGATACGTTTTCAATCACCTCTTCCGGGACCGGATCTCTTGTGATGTTTTCTTCCATATCCAGCTTCACCTTGAAGCGGGATATATTGTCTGTATTGACCGCCGGACCTTTGATACACCCGCCGGAGCACATGTTGATTTCAATAAAGCAGTGCTTGATATCTCCGCGGAGCATGCTCCTGCAGAGATCAATACAGTTTTCTTCCCCATGTACATAGAACTTCCGGTATCCGTCCTTTTCTCCCCTCTCCGTGGAAACAACGGAGTTGATGATGCCGTTCGTGACCGGATACAGGCGGTTCACCTTGGGATCAAATTTATCGTAAGCCAGATCCGGAAGGGATTCAACATCAATATCTTCCTCCGCAAGCCACCGGTTCATATCATCAAAGTTGATCACGTTTGTGATCACGCCCCGGTTCCGTTCATCCCGTGCTTCCTTCTTTTTGGCAATGCAGGGCCCGAGAAACACGACGTCAACATCGTCCCCGAGTTCCTTTTTGATCAGGAGACCGGAGGCGATCATGGGCGTGACTACGGGCGCCATATAGGGAACCAGTTCCGGATAATACATCTCGATCAGATCATTTGCGCTGGGGCAGCAGGTCGTGATGATATTTTCCATTTTCCCTTCCAGGATCAGTTTCCTATATTCAGATGTAACAAAGGATGCGCCTTCTCCTGTCTCCCGTACATCTTCAAAACCCAGTTTCAGGAGCGCGGCTTTCACCTGTCCCGCCGTTTTATACTTCATCAGGCCGACAAAGGAAGGAGCCATGGTCACAACAACTCTCTTCCCCTCACGGATCAGGGATTTTACTTCCTCCAGTTCGGAGTTCAGGGTCTTTGCTTCCTGCGGGCAAACACGGAGACAGGTTCCGCACAGAATACAGTGATCCTCCATGATCTCCGCAACCTCATTCTTGATCTGGATGGCTTTCACTTCACAGTTTCGGACACACTTGTAACAGTGCTTGCATTTGGTCGATTTGAAATCGATAATGCTCATTTTTCCAGTCTCCCAAGGATTTCCTTATTAAAAAATTCCTCCGTTGTTTCCGGCTTCAGGGAAAACAGCGTATCGTCCACGGTAACGCATACTGCGTGAACACAGTTTCCCGTACAGAATGAACCGGTCAGATCCACCTGATCCGAAACATTGTTCTTTTTTACCAGTTCCTGCAGCTTTTCAATTACCTGCCTGGACCCCTTGAGATGACAGGCACTGCCGATGCAAATTGTAATTCTGACCATGATTTTTCCCTCCGTCGGATTGATGATTGCTCTTGCATATCCTGTTTTCCCGATTATACAACATCGTTATAAAATTATCAATGTCGTTAATTAAATATCATTCCGATCTGTTTCCATAATTTTTCGGTTCGGTTTCCCGCAGGTTGATTTCCTATGTTTCTGTCTTCTGCGGTTCTTTCTTCTGCGGTTCTTTCTTCTGCGGTTCTTTCTTCTGCGGTTCTTTCTTCTGCGGTTCTTTCTCCCGCCGGTTGGTTCCCTATATTTCTGTTTTCTGCAAGTTTGTTTCCTGCGTGTTGGTTTCCCGCGGGTTGGTTTCCCGCGGGTTGGTTTCCCGCGGGTTGGTTTCCTTAGATTCTGCTCCGTAAACAAATTTTCGCTGTACCAGGTAATTCACGAAGAAAAGCACAACGTCAACCGGAATTTTTATTCTGATTTCTTTTATCCCCTGAAAGAGATATAGAAATCCCGTTACAAGAGCGGCGGAAAGAAGCATTTTGATAACAGCCACGACCGTATAACGCAGGCCGGTTTGCAGATAACTTTCCCTGCTTTTAAAAACCAGTTTATAGTTGATCAGATAATTGTACACGGAAGAAGCAATCCTTGCAAGAACGGTGGCCGCTGCCGCATACCCCATACCGAAGCTTCCGCGAAATAAATTACAAAAAAGAGTAAAAAGTCCCAGATCGATTGCCGAAGCAGAAAGGGAAGAAACCATAAAACGTAAGAATTTCTTCATAGGGTTCCCCTGCCGGTCTTATCCTTTAATGCCTTTTCAAATTCCTGTTTTGTCATCCGGGTTGTCCCGTGACAGACCGGACATACGGAATAATAATCCGTATGGACCGGAATGAGCGGAATAAAGAAAAGCGTAAACCATGCGGTGACTTTGAGCAGCCGCCAGTCGCCCGTATTATGGCATCTGGTGCAGTTGAATCTGCCCAGTATTCCCATATCCTTCGTTATATTCTGCATACCGAACAAAATGAACAAGAATAGTCCTCCTTAAAATACGATCCGCAGCGCTCTGATCGTGTTGTACATGACCGCCCGAAGCTTCCGCTGCACAGGTTATATATTATGGTTGTATCCGACAAAAGTAATATCACGGATTGCTCAGGCAAGCCTGCGTGGGAATAAGGATTTTTGACACTGATATTATATAATGATGTAGTCGTCAAAAGTAATATCACGGATTGCTCTGCACTTCGTGCTCCCGCAATCCTGCCAAACATTCGGAATTCATGGGGCCCCTGCCCCACTTCTTCCTCATGTTTGGGCGTGTCCCAAATCCTTATTCCCACCTGCAGGCAAGCCTGCGTGGGAATAAGGATTTTTGACACTGATATTATCATATTATATCGCATTTTTGGGTTTGCGTATTCTGAATCCGAAAGAAAGAAACAACCGTCAATGGAAAAATAACCTCGAAAACAAATCCCTGTAAAGAAAAGAAAATCCGCCATAAGATAGATCTGTCAGAGAACAAAGCATCCGCCAAAAGGCAGAAATATCTGCCGGCGAGCATAGCGCCCGTCAAAAGAAGCACCTGCCGGATGCATAACAGCAGATGCTTCTTTCTCTGAAAAATATAATTCTTTTAAAATCGGCCTGATACCGATCGGTGTGAAATCACTTCTTATATCCGCACTTGGGGCATACACCGTTTTTATCCAGGGCAATGCCGCACAGCGGGCAGCGTTCAATATTATTTCTGGTTTCGAATTCCTCGGAGGCCGCATTGACACCGCTGGTAAACGTGATCTTGGCAATATTCAGCTTATCCTTCAGCAAATCATAAACGATCTTAATCATCCCTTCCACTGTCATCGTCTCTTTTGTCACAACCAGACGGCAGTCCGGATATGCGGTCGCAAGCTCTGTTTTGAAAGCAGGTCCTTTCATTTTATTGGTCGGTGCACCGTCCTTAATCCCCTGTTTTTCATAAACGCTGAGGACCGCCGGTAAAAGCGGATCATCCTCCCTGAGGATCAGGGCATGATCAAAGTTTTTCAGGACATCCCATGCTGTTTTCTGAATTTCATTGCAGGGAAAAACCATGTTGACGCCTGTATTGACAGAGTCCTCTACTTCAATGGTCAAAATACCGGTGTGGCCGTGCAGATACTGTGCTTCTCCTTTAAATCCGTAAAACCTGTGTGCATACTGCAAATCCAATTTTGTGATGCTTCTCATAGTTATTCTCCTTTTCTCTGTTTTGAAATTTCATTGTGGGAGGTGGAAAAAATTATTGATGGAAATTCACTGCTGTATTGATTGTCTGTATTATATATCATTAAAAATGAAATGTCAATAATAATTACTATTATTGTTTAAGATGTAGAAAAACCGCCCGGATTGCTCCGGACGGTCTCTGACCGTAATTCTTATTCACCTGTACCGGACTCTGTCTGTGCGGCAGAACTGCTTTCCGTATCTGAAGCCGGATTTCCTGCCGGCATATCCTGTCCCGGCGGATTGCCATTTCCCGGTCCGCCGTCCCGGTTGTCCATGCCGGGTCCCCCCTGCGGAGGCTGGCCCTGCATGTTTTCGCTTCCTGCATCCGTACCGGAAGAACTTCCGTTTTTATCCGCGGAATTGTTCCCGGATTTCCCGTCTTTGCCTCCGGGTCCTCCCTGGCCGCCTCCCTGGCCGCCTCCGGGTCCGCCTCCCTGGCCGCCTCCCGGTCCGCCCTGTCCCTGGCCGCCGCGGCCTCCCTGCTGTGTTCCCACGGTGTTGTTCACCCCGGAGATGGTCACCGTCTGGGTATCCGTACCGGCTGTGACGGTATAGGTTTCTCCTGTTTTTAAGTCGGGGGAAGATATCTGCACACACTGATACTGCTTGGGAGGCGTCCAGCTCGCGATCTCATTTCCGTCGGAATCCATGATCTTGATTTCCGTGTCTGCAGCGATTGTATTATCATAGTAGATCGTGATATTATTCTGCGTGGAATCATTTCCGAAAGTCTGCACCATACCGGTCGAACCTGCTCCTATGAGTGTTCCGCCGCTTATGGTTCCGGTTCCGTTGAAGTCCAGCGTACCGTCTCCCTTGCTCGTAGGTCCGCTCAGATATATTTCTCCGCCCTTGATCTCCAGTTCGCCGTTGCTGTCAAGACTGTCTCCCCTGGCATCTATCTGCACAAGGCCGCCCGCGATCATGATCAGGCACTTGGTATTATCCTTCATCTTACTCTGCTCGGTTACAGCAGTATCATCTGTCTTCTCCCTCGCATTGATCCCGTCGTCTTCGGCCTTGATATAGAAGTTCCCGGCATAGATCTGAACGGTAAGACCTTCCAGGCCTTCATTACAGTCTTCGATGTTCATTGCCCCGCCGTACAGCTTCACATCTCCGCGGGAGGTCATCCCTTTTCCGGTTTTCGTATCTGTTACGGTAAGATCAAAAAGTCCGCCTTCCACGGATATCGAGTCCTTGCCGTTAAAACAGTCATCTGCGGAAGAAATCTCATAGGAACCTCCCAGAATGACAAGGGAATCTTTCGTATGAATGGCCCTGCTGTTTGCCGTGATCTTCAAAGTCCCGCTTCCGTTAAATGTAAGATCATTTTTTACGAACAGAGCCGCATCCGGTTCTTCGTCATCGGTATTTTCATAAGTATATTCTTTTGCATCGGCAAGTTCATTCACAGTTCCCGGGGCCAGTGTAACGATCACCTTTTTCGCGTTTTTGGTCGCGTAGAACGCTGCGGATGCAGAGCTGGTCACCTTGACACCATTCAAAACAATGTGCACCACTGCTTCTTTCTCCGCATCGATCTCAATCTGTCCGTCTGTAAGTTCTCCTGACAGGACATAGGTTCCCGCCTTGGTAATCTTAACTTTTCCGTTCTGATACGCGGCTCCGCTGCCTTTAATTTCAGCGGCATTTCCGGACATCTTTATCTCGGTGGCCGCAGAATCCCACGTATCGTTTAAATCCGCTTTGTCGTAGACCGTGGAAAGATCCGTCCCATCCGAGCGAACGGTTACTGTTTGGGACGATGCTTCCGTCCCGGCAGCAGATGTTTTGCCGGATGATGCCGCAGTTTCCGCGGCTGTCTCTGCTGCCGCGGTTGCTGCCGTTGTCCGGGTATTTCCGCATCCCGTTGCCAGCATGGAAACGGAAAGTACAATCGCTCCTGCCAGGAAACATACTCTGTTTTTCTTTTTTCTCATGGATATTCCTCACTTTTCGATGCAGTCCGCACTTCTGTGTTCTTTGCCCCTGCAGAAATTTTGTCTTTCCTCTTACAGTTCCGTCTGCGGTGTTTCCGGCCTGCCGCATACAATATTCAGATTCCCGTTCCTTGTCCGGATCTCATCGATCATTTCTTTTTCGTTTTGCTCGCTGCGTTCCCTGATCTCATAGAGCAGTTCATACAGGCTGCCCATATTCGTGGTTTTCACTCTTACCAGTTCTGCGCTCGATAAATATTTTTCAAAAATATCCCCGAACACGGAATAATAATCCAGACTTTCCGGAATGGTGATCCTTAAAGCTTTTGTTTTCCCTTTTTCCCTCTTTTCAAAAATGCTGCTGAAGAGTATAGAGAACACCGCAACCGCCAGAACCAGAAGAATGCTGATCCCGATATATCCCATTCCGTCGGCAAGTCCAACCGCCATGGCTGCGAATACGCTCAGGATCTCTCTTGAATTACCCGGCATGGAACGGAACCGGACAAGAGCAAATGCACCTGCAACCGCCACGCCTGTTCCCAGATTTCCGTTCACCACCATGATCACGGTCTGCACAATAACGGGAAGTAAAATAAGTGTCAGCAGAAAATTGGATGTTGTTTTGTTTCTCCGGGAATGAATGAGCGACAGAACGGCACCGAGTCCTATGGAAGAAACGGTACAGATTAAAAATTCTCCCATGCTGACCGACGACTGTTCAATGCCTGCCAGGATACTGTTAAGCACAGATTTTTCCTCCTTCTTTTCTTTCCTTCTCCGTCTGTATGATTCTGTAGAATTCTCCGTACTTGGAGAACGATGTCCGGCAATCCGACAGTTTTTCAAGAATATGTCCCATCCAGAGAGGCATGCTGCCGTTTAATTTCACTTCCATCAGGATTTGCCCGCTGTTAAGAAGCTGTCTCCCTCCGGTTTTGTCCCGCAGGTCCAGATCATAATCCCGGCAGCGGATATTGTTGTCAAACGTGACCCGGAGATCCGGATTTTCTTTTCCGATGAAGGCAATCCGGTCATAGGCGATCATGACCGCCGGCTGCAGACTGTTCCGGTTCTTCATATAATCAATCTCCCGGAAGATCTGTTTCCGCACAAAACCTGCATTGTCCAGGTCCGGCTTGAAACCGCAGTAGAGATATCTTCGCGCATCTTTCAGTTTCATGTCTATCCGGCGTTTGAAGACCACACCGGCATATTTTTTTTTGATCTCCACGAATACGGTTTTCTCTTCTCCCGGCTCTCCGTAACAGCGAAGCCGCAGTTTTTCCTTATAGACAGGTTTCTCAAAAGAGGACCGGATGAGCGAATAATCGGGCGAATCAAAATAAATATTTGAAACCGTATATTTTCCGTAGGCATCCGCCCTCATAAACCGGATCAGTTCCGGCAGGATGTTCAGATAGTCCGCCGTATCCAGCAGATATTTTTTTTCGACCCGTTCAAAGATTTCCTGTGCCATGATAGGTACCTCTCTTTCGGTTTTCTGCCCTGATTCTACAGACAGGACCTGAAAACAGACTTAAAGTTTTCGGATAATTCTGTGAGCAATCCGTGAAAGAAACCGGCAGGGATCCCGGGGTCGGGCCGGGAATCGAAAACCGGTGCAGATACCGGCACCGGGAAGGGAGTCGGAACCGGCACCGGGAAGGGAGTCGGAACCGGCACCGGGAAGGGAATCGGAACCGGACACAGCATTGGAAAGACGCGGATCCCGGCATCAGGCATAACACCGGAACCGGCAGCGAACATCACGTTAGAAAAGACGCGGATCCCGGCATCTGACAGGGAGTTGTTTAAGCATATTTTCAGGATCAATGCTATACTGGAAATAAGAAAAGAACCAGAAACCCTGATAAAACGGGGAAAGATAAAAAAGCCGGGTTGTCCCGGTCCGGAAAGGAAAAAACATGAAAGTACTGGTCGTAGAGGATGAAATCCGTCTGGCAGAGGCGCTGTCACAGATCATGAAGGAACAGAAATATCAGGTAGACACTGCCAATGACGGAATTGACGGTCTTGATTATGCCATGATAGGGGATTATGACGTCATCGTCCTCGATGTCATGCTTCCGGGTAAAGACGGATTCCAGATCGTAAAGGAACTGCGCGCTGCCAAAAAGCAGACACCCGTTCTGATGCTGACCGCCCGTGACGATGTGCATGACAAGGTGACCGGCCTCGACAGGGGCGCCGATGACTACATGACAAAGCCCTTTGTCCCGGAGGAGCTTTTGGCAAGGGTACGCGCACTGGCCCGGAGACAGGGAGAAGTGATCGTCGAAGAACTTTCCTTTGATGATCTTTCTCTCAATGTCTCCACAAATGATCTGGCCTGCGGGGAAAAATTCATTCATCTGGGCTACAAGGAATTTGAAATCCTGAAAATTCTGATGAGCAATCAGAAAACCATTGTCAGCAAAGACATGCTGATCAGCAAAGTCTGGGGCGATGATTCCGATGCGGAGGACAACAACGTGGAAGCCTACATTTCCTTCCTCCGGAAAAAATTTTCCTATCTCGGCTCCCGCGTCAATATCTCCACCATCCGTAAAGTGGGTTACCGTCTGGAGGTAAACGGATGATCAAAAAGCTGCGCGGAAAATTCATTCTGGTTAATATGATTTCCGTCTCCTCCATCCTCCTGATCGTGCTTGCTGTTTTTTTCACCTCCTATTATCAGAAGTCCATGTGGAATACTACCTTTTTCATGGAAAATGAATTGGACAGGGCCATGGGGGGCAGCAGCTACACCAACATAAAAATAGGAAGGCAGGATGACGGAAATCCGCCGGGCAGCAGCGGAAGCTCCGGAAAAACCAATTCCGTAAACAGTACCGCAAACGGCGCCAAAAAGAAAAATTTTCTTTTTTCCGTTTTCGGCCTTAGCGGTACAAAAGACCCGGACGGTCCCGGGAACTTTTTACCGAGCGTTGTTTTCAAGACGGATTCCGACGGAAATGTTCTGACCACCAATGAGCGGGAACTAACCGTTGACGCTGCCACATCGACCGCTCTTGTAACGGAAGCCCTGTCTTCCCAGGACAGCTCCGGCAGCGGATATCTCAAAGACTACGGACTCCGCTACATCATCCGGACATCGGATGACGGTTCCAATTACATGATTTTTGCCGACACAAATTTTGAGCAGTCCAATATCCGGACATTTCTCATCAGCTGCATTCTGATCTTTGTCGTGGCATTTATTCTGTTTCTGATCTTAAGTTATTTTCTGGCCCGCTGGACGCTTGCCCCTGTGGAAAAGGCCTGGAAACAGCAGAGCCAGTTTGTCGCAGATGCCTCTCATGAACTGAAAACACCGATCACGGTAATCCTGGCGAACCTGAATATTTTAGGTTCCCACAAAGAGGATACCATTGCAAAGCAGTCCCGCTGGATCGAAAATACAAGAGAAGAGGCAGAGCGCATGAAACAGCTCATCCAGGACCTTCTCTTTCTGGCAAAGTCGGATGCGGACATTACCCCTGTCATCATGTCCAGGGTAGACCTTTCCAACTGTCTGGAAGACCGGCTGCTCGGTTTTGAAAGTGTTGCTTTTGAAAAAAAAGTGGAATTGGAAAGCAGCATAGAAAAAGGGTTGGACGTCATCGGAAATGAAGGGCAGTTAAAACAGCTGATCACAATTCTGCTGGACAATGCCGTAAAATACGCCGGTCAGACCGGAAAGGTAAATGCACAGGCACGCCGTACGGAGGATAAGGCTGTGATCACCGTATGCAATACCGGCGAGCCTATCCCGCAGGATGAGATCAGTCATATTTTTGAACGTTTCTACCGGACAGATAAGTCCCGCGTTCATAAGGAAGGCGGCTACGGACTTGGTCTTTCCATTGCGGACAATATTGTAAAATCACACCACGGTACCATACGCTGCAGCAGTTCCGCTGAAAAAGGAACTGTCTTCACCGTTGAACTTCCCGCAGTCAAATAAACGGATAAAATTGATGTGGCCGACAAAAGTAATATCACGGATTGCTCCCGCAATCCTGCCAAACATACAAATTTCAATAATGTACAATGCACGGGTATCCCACATTTACAAGACCGTAAAGTTCCGCTGCCTTATCGCTCGGAAGATTGACGCAGCCGTGGCTCCCGGAATCCACATAGATCCCGTTTCCAAATTTGTTTCTCCAGGCAGCATCGTGCAGTCCTGATCCGCCGGAGAAGGGCATCCAGTAATCCACATGGCTTTCATATTCCGGCTTCCCGTTCTTCATGGGCCCCCTCAGAATACGGTCTGTTTCTTTGTTATAGATATAGAAAATCCCGGTCGGCGTTCCTCTGTCTAAAGCTGTGGCACCGGAAACGCAGGGGCTGTCCCAGATCACCTGTCCGTCTCGGAAAAAATAAACATGCTGCGCGGAAAGATCCGCTTCGATATAGGAAGTCCCCCAGTCGGGAACCGGCTTGTCTATGGTCCGCTTCTGGCTCTGTCCGGTCAGGATCATGGCAGTCAGGGCAGCTGTCTCCGCTGCCGTGTCCATGGTCCATCCCAAAGGACCGGAAAGAGCAATGTCTGCACCGGCAAAGGTGTGAAAGGTTCTTTCGGTCCCGGCGGTATTATATTTCGCTGCCAGGGTATTGATATATCCTGCTATCGCACCGGCATCCAGGCGGACCTGCCCGTTATCTTCTGCGCCCCGTATCCAGCCCAGAATGGTTTCCGTATCCAAAATTTCCTGATTTTCTCCGATGGAATAGGTAATTGTCATGGTACGGCATTTGTTGATGTTATCCAGCGCCGTTTTCAGAAAAGCATCCTCTTTTTTCCTGTTCACGGCAACATAGCATCCGGTGCCTTCGATGCTGACTGTCGGCTGTCCTCCCGCAACTGCATCCTTCACTGCCTGCAGAAATTTTCCGGCATCGACACTGTTTCCGTATACCTCCGGAATAATGGAAAATGCTTTTCCTGCCTGGTAAGCCGAAATTTCGGCGTCCTGTGTGGCCACGATGCCGGCTCCGGAAATACAGTTCAGCGCGTTTACCTTCGCTTCCAGCTGTGCCTCATTGAGTGAATGGACAATCGGAACGGAAAATTGTTTTTGCGAAGCATCCGCATTCTGCCGGTTCAAAAGAGCCTGAAGATCCGCATCCGTGATATTGGCAGAATATCCGAAATCACTCCCCTTCAGCACTTCCTGCTTTCCGTTTTTCTCCTGGACCGTAAGAGTATAATCTGCATACTTCTGCCGGAGAATGGATACTGCATCCGGGACACTTCTTCCGGAAATACTGATTCCGTTGACGCTTGTCCCCGCAGAAAAGGAAGTTCCCGCCGCCCGCGATGGGAAAGATGCAGCAAAAACGATAAAACCCATCAGAATGATCGTCGTTAATTTTTTAATTCCTGCCTTTGCCTTCATGCTTTTCTCCCCTGTCATTTTCTTCGGTTTTTCTCTCTTCTTTCCTCTCCAGCACATCGTAAAAGTCAGCAAACACACGATTGCTCACATCAATTCCCCTGTCCGTCAGTCTGAGAAAAGGTGCTTCTTCCTCCAGAAGATGCATGCTGATATTCCGACGGATCTGTTCCGAAAATACATTGAACATATTCCTGCCGAACAGGTACATGAAATCGCTTCCGTTTACCCCCTTTGTCATGCGGAGTCCCAGATACATGAACTCCTCCATCCGTTCCTCTTCTGTCAGTTCCTGAATGTCCTGATAAAGCGGCATCAGGTCCTCATGCATGGGGATGTCCATATAACTTTTCAGGTCTCTTTCGGAATGAAACCGGCGGTCCATCACAAAGCTTGATGCACCCAGCCCCACCCCCAGATACTCCACCCCGGTCCAGTAACCGATATTATGGCGGCATGCAAACCCGGGAAGCGCGTAATTGGAGATCTCATAGCGCTCATATTCATGCTCTTTTAATATTTCTTTTGTCTCTGCATACATTTCCCTGTCCGTTTCCTCATCCGGCAGTTCCTGACTCCCCGGGAATTTTCCGTATGTTTTGAAAAACGGTGTTCCCTCTTCAATGATCAGAGAATAAGCAGAGATATGCTCCGGTTTCAGCATCAGCGTTTTCCGCAGTGTGTTTTTCCACTTTTCCGTTGTCTGATTCGGAAGCGCGCTGATCAGATCCACATTCACATTTTTAAAACCCGCCTCGCGAACTTCCTGATAGCTTTTCAGAAAATCATCATATGTATGGATACGGCCCAGAAGCTTTAATTCCTCATCATCCGCAGACTGCAGCCCGAGGCTGATGCGGTTGATGCCGGACTCCCTGTAATGTCCCAGTTTCTCCTGATCCAGCGTTCCGGGATTGCATTCGATCGTAATCTCCGCGTCTGCCTCGACTGCGAAGCTTTCATAGATTGCTCCCATGATATTGGAGATCCACTGCCCGTTCAGAATAGACGGCGTCCCGCCGCCGAAAAAAATCGTGGTGATCTGATAATCCGGATAGCATATCGCCTGCATCCGGATTTCTTCAATCAACTGGTTCACATAGGATTTCTGCACATCCTCATCCGCCGGAGCGGAAAGGAAATCACAGTAGCTGCATTTTTGTTTGCAGAAAGGAATGTGGATATACAGCTCCAGTTTCTTTTTTTCATTCATCATCCAGTTTCAAAACGCTGAGAAACGCCTTCTGCGGAATTTCCACATTCCCGATCTGGCGCATGCGTTTCTTTCCTTCCTTCTGTTTCTCAAGCAGTTTTTTCTTTCTGGTAATATCTCCTCCGTAACACTTGGCAAGGACATCCTTCCGAAGTGCCTTGATGGTTTCACGGGCAATGACCTTGCTGCCGATCGCTGCCTGTACGGGAACATCAAACAAATGCCGCGGGATCTCTTTTACAAGTTTTTCGCACATTCTTCTTCCGCGGTCATAGGCAGAGCCCTTAAAAACAATAAAGGACAGGGCATCCACCGGCTCTTTATTGATCAGAATGTCCAGCTTCACAAGTTCGGATGTCTGATAGCCCTTCAGTTCGTAATCCAGAGAAGCATACCCGCGGGAACGCGATTTCAGAGCATCAAAAAAATCATAGATGATCTCGTTGAGCGGCATATCATATTTCAGGATGGCCCGGCTGGCCTCAATGTATTCCGTACTTTTATAGACACCCCGTCTTTCCTGACACAGCTGCATGATCGGCCCTACAAATTCTCTTGTCAGCATGATCTCGGCAGAAACGAGAGGTTCCTCCATGTGTTCGATCTCGCTCGGATCCGGCATATTGGCGGGATTGGTGATTTCCAGAAAGGTGCCGTCTGTTTTATAGATCCTGTAAACAACACCCGGTGCGGTTGTGACCAGATCAAGATCATATTCCCGTTCCAGTCTTTCCTGCACAATTTCCAGATGCAGGAGCCCCAGAAACCCGCAGCGGAATCCGAACCCCAGTGCTGCAGAGGTCTCCGGTTCATAGGAAAGAGAAGCATCGTTCAGCTGCAGTTTATCCAGCGCATCCCTGAGATCGCTGTACCGGGCAGCATCGGCCGGATAAAGACCGCAATAGACCATAGGCGTGACCTTTTTATAGCCGGGCAGCGGTTTCTCACAGGGATTGTCCTTGTCGGTAACGGTATCCCCCACCCGTGAGTCCTTCAGATTTTTGATGCTGGCGGTAAAATACCCGACCGAACCGGCAGAAAGAAAATCACACGGGATGAACTGGCCCGGACCAAAATAACCGACCTCCACGACTTCTTCGCTCGCACCGGTCGCCATCATCAGAATATGATCTCCCTTTTTCAGGGTCCCGTTCAACACACGGATAAAGACAATCACACCTTTGTAGGAATCGTATTTGGAATCAAAAACCAGTGCCTGGAGCGGCGCATCGCTGTCCCCTTTCGGAGCGGGAAGGCGCTGTACAATCGCTTCCAGCACCTGATCCACATTGGTGCCGAGCTTTGCGGAAATACGGGGTGCATTCTCTGCTTCGAGTCCTATCACATCCTCGATTTCCTTTGCCACCTCATCCGGATTTGCACTTGGGAGATCTGTTTTGTTGATGACCGGGATCACTTCCAGGTTATGGTCCAGCGCCATATACACATTGGCCAGCGTCTGCGCTTCTATGCCCTGCGTTGCGTCCACAACCAGAACCGCGCCGTCGCAGGCGGCAAGAGAACGCGACACCTCATAATTAAAATCGACGTGTCCCGGTGTATCTATCAAATTAAAAACGTATTCTTCTCCGTCCTTTGCCTTATAAATCGTACGGACAGCCTGACTCTTGATCGTAATGCCTCTTTCCCGTTCCAGGTCCATGTTATCCAGAACCTGATCCTGCATTTCTCTTTCGGTCAAAAGGCCGGTCATTTCGATAATACGATCCGCCAGCGTGGATTTTCCGTGATCTATATGAGCAATGATACAGAAGTTTCGGATATGCTTCTGATCCGTCATTGACATGTTTCCTCCAAAAATACAGTTTCAGCATGCAAAAGCGCACACTTACGAAGAATAATACCATTGAAATGCCGAATATTCAAGGATACTTGACATTCCCGCGCCGATATCATAGAATAAAAAACGTATTTCACTATGTAAATAGGAATGGAATCGGAGGAAAATAAATTGGCTAATATCAAATCCGCGAAAAAGAGGATCCTGACATCCCGGAAAAAAGAGGAGAGAAACAAGTCCGTAAAATCCGCAGTAAAAACAGCAGTGAAAAAAGTGGATGCTGCAGTTGCTTCCGGAGATAAGGTTAAGGCAGAGGATGCCTTAAAGACAGCTGAGAAAAAACTGATGTCTGCATCTTCCAAGGGTGTTCTTCATAAAAATACCTCTTCGCGTAAGGTATCCAGATTATCCAAGCATGTCAATGAAATGAAATAAGATCGGACTTTCCGAATGAAAATGCGCTCCGAACCGGGAACGCATTTTTTTGTATGCGATCTTTTTTTTAACCCGTTTTTTTATCTTTTTCCGTTTCCTTCAGGATATCCCGATCCGAATAATGGACTTTCGGTGTGACATTCTCTTCGTAGAAATTAAGACATCCCCGTCCGTTTTTTTTGGAAACGTAAAGCGCTTCATCGGCATATTCCACTGCCTGATTCAATTCGATATACGAATGAACCTGAACCACGCCTATGCTCACGCTGATGTGGACATCTTTTATCGGTTCACTTTCGGATATTGCCTTCATCAGTCCGTTGATCTGTTTCTTAATGTCCTGGCCGGTATCCGGAATAAGTGCAATAAATTCATCTCCGCCCCATCGCCCGCAGATCCCGTCGGATCCCACGGTTTCTTTTACCTTCCCGGCAACAAACGACAGTGCCTGGTCTCCGGCTGCGTGTCCGAAGGAATCATTGATCTTCTTAAAGAAATCAATATCCAGGAGGAGAGCAACCGCATTGTTCAGTTTTTTTTCTTTCCTCAGCCGTTCAAAATCTTTCACAAAAGACTTTCGGTTCATGAGTCCGGTCAGTTCATCCGTTGTGGCAAGACGTATGATCTGCGACCGGTAATTTCTGATAATGAAAATAACCAGAAAGATCATGGAAACAAAAAGGATCAGAAGGATCAGCGTAAGCGCTGCCATCTGCTTTCGATAGATCACATTCATGCGTTCATTCTGGTTCACGATCACGAGGAACAGATCCAGTCCCTGATCATAGCGGACGATACACAATTCACGATCGTTTCCTTCCGCCCCGCCGGAGACCCACTTTTGAAAGATCTCGGAGGGATTTGCGTGAAGGCTTCCCCTCTGCCCTGAAAGAACTCCGCCTTCCGCAAAAAGCGTTTCTGCGTCGGAATTTAAAAGTCCCGAGGAAAGCAATACGTCGCCGTTTGCATTGATAAAGCAGGAATCCATGTCATAGTCATTTGAAAATTTTCTCAGTGTGCCTTCCAGATTAAGGACTGAAGTAGACACACTGACGCAGCCCACGACTTTTCCCGTCTGATCCGTGATTTTCTGCGTGACCATGACCACTTTTTCCTTCTGATACGGGTGGAAAATATCCATGATGATCCGGATTTTTCTCGTCGGTGTTCCGTCCATCAGGTCAAAATACCAGCCGTCTTCAGGTTCCGTGCGGGACAGTATCCTTTCCATCCCCCTTTGGGAATAGCAGCGGGAACTGTCCTGGAAGGAAACATAAATACAGGTGACCTGATACAGATTGCACAATCTGGCAATGGAATCGCAGAATTCTCTCTCCGTGGCCGGGCTGTTCAGGATGTCGTTTCCTTTCCCCGCCCATTCTTTTATGTCCTTACTGGAGGTAATGAGTTCCAGTGCGGTAACGGATGTATCCAGCGTATCATTTACCATCTGGACCATATGCGAGGAGGCCAGGTCCGTCGCGTTTTCCGTATAGCTGTCTCTGATGTAGGATCCGGAACGCACAAACATTACCGAACTGATCAGAAACACTGCGGTGATAACCAAAATAATAAAGACCATCTGTTTGCTGATTTTTTCAGTCTTCATATGTTCTCTCCGCTTTTTTTTATCTGCTGTCCGTTATCTGCTGTTCTTCTCCTGCCGCTGTCCTTCCTCTGCTGTCCGTTATCTGCTGTTCTTCTCCTGCCGCTGTCCTTCCTCTGCTGTCCGTTATCTGCTGTTCTTTATCTGCTGTTCTTTATCTGCTGTCCGTTATCTGCTGTTCTTTATCTGCTGTCCGTTATCTGCTGTTCAGTTTCCTGTGATTACGATTTCAACTGCAAGTCTCTCCGGCAGATTCCCGGTTTTTACGGATTCTTCCAGCCCGACACATTTCCTCACATAATTCAGCAGTGCCTTTCTGTCAAATCCTTTTGCCTGTGTCATCAGTTTTCCGGCCGCAAAAGACGGAACGTGTATTTTTGCTGCGATTGAATTCTGTTTTTCTCCGGCAGCCGCCATATCTTTCACAATAAGAAGCTGGTTAAACTGTCTGGCGATCAGAAAAAGGATTTTTAACGGCGGTGTTTTCATGGTGAGCAGATCTTCATACAGCGCCATAGCCTCTCCCGTGCGTCTTGCCGTAATGGCTCTTACCATATCAAATACCCTGTCCGTCAGCGTTACCGTTGTGATCTCTTCCACATCTTTTTTTTCGACCACATCTCTCTCTCCTGTATAAGAGATCAGTTTTTCCAGTTCGTTCCGGATATTTTCCATGTCGTTTCCGGCATAGCTTAAAAAAAGTTCCATGGTACTGGCTGTAATCTTCTTTCCCGCATTTGCCAGGATTCCTGCGGCCCATCCGGAAAGCTCCTGTGTCTCCGGATGCATGAGCTCGCAGATATATCCGCATTCCTTTATTTTTTTATACAGGCGGTTCCGTTTGTCCACCTCGTTCTCTTCAAAAATAAGATGTGTACTCTCCGGCATATGTGAAAGATACTCAACAAATTTTTCAGGCGCAGATTTCAGCCACCCGGAATTTTCGATCAGGATCAGACGGATGTCGGAAAAGAAAGGCATGGTATCCGCGGCATCCATTACAGCATCTTCGCTGATATCCTTTCCCTCAAAGGATGTGAAATTCACATCATTTTCTCCTGTCATTGCCTCCTTCAGGCGCTTTTTATAACTGTTTTTCAGAAACGCTTCCTCACCGTACAGGAGATAGACCCGTTTGAACTGCTTACTTTTCAGATCCGCGTTCAGTATCTTCATAATGGATTCCGGTATACTTTCCTTCCTTACGCTTCGGAAAATGTTTTTTTCAGATAAGCAAGGGACGATGCAAGCGTCCTGTCCATTTCCTCTTCATCCGCACCGCCGGACAAATCTCTCCAGAGATGAATGTCCTCTCCTACTTTTCCGCCCTTCAGCACGAACGGCTCAAATACCACGTATTTATCATAGGACACTTCCTTCAGGGCTTTCCCGATCTCTGCCCACGGCATGCGCCCCGGCTTCGGCGGCTGTCTGTTCGCTTCTCCTACATGGAAATGCCCCAGATACTTTCCTGCCGTTTTAATGGCATCCGTGATGGATACCTCCTCCACGTTCATGTGGAACGTGTCCAGATGAATCCTCACATTCGGCTTATCTACCGCTTCCACATATTTTACCGCTTCTTCTGCCGTATTGATCAGGTATCCTTCAAAACGGTTGAGCGACTCCATGTTCAGCGTCACATCATACCGGGATGCAAGATCCGCCATCTTTTTCATTCCCTGTACACTGCGGTCAAAATCTCCCTCTTTATCAAGATCCGCTACATCCGTTACCGGCCAGTAGGAATAAAGGCCTCCTCCTATGGAATGGATATTCGCTTTCTGCAGCTGCCTGAACATGTTTTCATAAAACACCAGGGCTTTTTCTACAGCCGCCGTATCCTTCGATGCAATATTGTACTGTCTGCTCGGTCCGTACCCTGCGGTAAGGATCATATCGTATTCTTTTGCAGCTTCATTCAGATGCTCAAAGTATGCATCATTCTGCTTCACCAGATCAAATGCCCCGATCTCCAGAATATCAAATCCGTCTTTTTTGGCCCTTGGGATAAACTGCGTGAATTCATCCACATATTCCCTTACCCAGTATGCAAAGTATATGCCGTATTTCATTTTTCCCCTCCTGATAAATTCCGATTTGCTGTCCAAGATCCCTCTTCCGTTACGATGAAAGCCTCTGTCTTTCTTTTCTCTGATTTTTAAAAGCAAAAGAAAGCACCTCTTATTTTTATTGATTAAAGTATACCAGACAAACTTTTATTTGCCTATATTCCCGATATAAAAAGCAGAGGAAAAACAGAATACAGCCATACCCTTTTTTTATGTGTCCTGTCTGCCCGAAGAAATACGTTTTGTTTTTCAGCCTTGCAATGGCACAGCCGGATGCTATGATACTATCAGTACCCCAGCTATGAGCTGCAAGGTATCCGGTGGATACCTGCTTTGCAGCGACCGTAGCGAAGCGCAGACAGAAGCGGGGCAGGGTCCCCATAAAGAAAATATCCCGAAAAGGAGCAAAAAACAGGATGAAAAAAACAGATGCCCGTCCTTCTTCGAAAGGAATAAAAAACAGCAGCCGCTTTTTCTGCAACCGGGACTGCTGTTATTTTCCGTGTCATGAAGGCATCCCGGAAGAAAGCTTTAACTGCCTTTTCTGTTACTGTCCTCTGTACCTGCTCGGAAAAGAATGCGGCGGAAATTTTGAATATACGGAGAACGGAATAAAAAGCTGCAAGAACTGCATTCTCCCCCATCAGGCACAGGGTTATGACCGTATCATTGCCCGCATTTCAAAAAATCTTCATCAGCCTCTGCCGCCTGCCTGATAGAGAAGCGCATTTACGATCGCTGCTGCCACCGTGCTGCCGCCCTTACGTCCTCTGGCCACGATACACGGGATCCCGGCTTCCATGATCCGTTCTTTTGCCGGAAGCACATTTACGAATCCGACAGGCACACCGATTACCAGAATTGGCCGGAAGCCTTCTTCACGAATCAGCTCATTCAGACGCAGCAGTGCTGTCGGCGCATTGCCGATCGCAAAGATCAAAGGTTCTCCCAGTTGAAAGGCTTTGTCCATGGAAGCGGCGGCACGGGTGGTTTTTTTTTCTCCGGCCGTTTTTTTAATATCTTCATCCGCCATGAAACAGTCCGCCGAACTCCCCGTCCGTGCAAGAGCTTTTTTATTGATCCCCGCTTTTGCCATATTGGTATCGGTAATGATATGGGCCCCTTTTTTGATTGCAGAAATTGCGGTCGGAACCGCTTCCGGTGAAAAATACAGATTGTCCGCATAATCAAAATCCGCAGTGGCATGAATGACACGCTTGATCACCGGTGCAAGTTCCGGATCAAGCGGATGCGGAAGTTCGCTTTCAATTATTTCAAAACTTCTTTTTTCAATTTCATCCGGCTGCAATATTTCTATTTCCCCGTTCATGATCCCTCCTCCGGCTGAAAAACCGGATCATTCCAATCCTTCCTCGATGTATTTCCGTATTTCCGTATTTCCGTATTTCCGTATTTCCGTATTCCCGTATTCCCGTATTCATGTATTCCCGTATTCCCGTATTCCAGTATTCCCGTATTCCAGTATTCCCGTATTCCAGTATTCCAGTATTCCCGTATTCATGTATTCATGTATTCCCTTTTATCGTTTTCCCTTTTATCGTTTTCCCTTTTATCGTTTTCCCGTTTATCGTTTTCCCTTTTATCGTTTTCCATCCGGTTGAAAACCGGAGGATCAGGATTCCTGCCTTTTATTCAAATCCCTTCTTCCAGAATACGGTAGATCAGTTTCATGTCCAGATGGGTTCTCAGATGTTCCGCAAGCAAATAATACTGCTCTTCCTTGTACCCGGAAAAATCAATCGTCTGCCCGCTTTTTGTCAGCAGCATCCGGCAGGCCTTCGTATCGAAAAAGCCGTGCAGATAGGTCCCGGAAACGTTCGCGCAGCAGCAGCCGTCCGTTCCGCCCCCTTCAAGTTTTACGAATGGTTTCCCGCCCGGAAAGAGCCTTGTTTCTCCCATGTGGATTTCATATCCCTCCACATCAGCCTCTTTTGTAAAAACAGCCGATGCAGTGTTCGGGATAATGGCCCCTCTTACTCTCGTTCTGCGTTTTTCAGGCCGGAACACGGTTGATGCCGGCAGCAGGCATAGTCCCTTTTCCCTTCCGCCTCCCTCTGTCCCTTCCGGATCCGTGATCTCTTTCCCAAGCATCTGATAGCCGCCGCAGATCCCGAGTATTTCCTTCCGGTTTTCAGCAAGCTTTTGTATTTCTTCCCCGATTCCGCTTTTTCGCAACCATCTTAAATCCTGCAGGGTATTTTTGGTACCCGGAAGGATTGTGAGGTCCGGCTGTCCCAGTTCTTCGGCCTTTTCAACATACCGGACGCTGATCCCGTCCGATGCCTCGAGTGCGGAAAAATCAGTAAAATTCGACAGATGCGGCAGGCGGATGACCGCAGCATCAAGTCCTTCCCGGGCCTTTTTATTTTGCAGCCGTTCCGACAGACTGTCCTCTTCATCAATATCAATCCTGCGGTAGGGCAGAACGCCGGCAGCGGGGATCTTCACCAGTTCTTCCAGCATGGAAAGACCGCTTTTGAACAGGGCGATGTCGCCGCGGAATTTATTGATGATGACCGCTTTTACCATTGCTTTCTCTTCCGGTTTTAACAGCCCCACGGTCCCGAAGAGCTGTGCAAAAACTCCCCCCCGGTCAATGTCTCCGACAAGCAGGACCGGGGCCCCGGAAATTTTCGCCATCCCCATATTCACAAAATCATCCTGATTCAGATTGATCTCGACCGGGCTTCCGGCCCCCTCGATCACAACGATATCATTCTGCCGGCTCAACGTTTCATAAGCTTTGCAGACTGCCGGCAGAAGGGTGTGTTTCATGGCATAATATTCCGATGCCGTTCTGTTTCCGAGCACTTCCCCGTTCAGGATGACCTGCGACCCCTGATCGGAAACCGGCTTCAGCAGAATGGGATTCATCAGAACAGACGGTTCGATGCCGGCCGCTTCCGCCTGCACCGCCTGTGCCCGTCCCATCTCCAGACCATCCTTTGTGATATAGGAATTCAGAGCCATGTTCTGGCTCTTGAACGGTGCCGCACGATACCCGTCCTCATGAAAGATCCGGCACAGACCTGCACAGATAAAACTCTTTCCGACATTGGACATGGTCCCCTGTACCATAATCGCCTTAGCCACGGAGCACCTCCCTGATCGCCGCGATCAATTTTTCATTTTCTTCGTGCTTTCGGATACAGATCCGGATAAAATATTCATCGAGTCCGGAAAAATCCGCCCCGTTCCGGACAAGGATCTTCTTTTTCAAAAGAGGAGAAAAAAGCGGTATCCTGCTTTTCAGAAGAAGAAAATCGGCATCGCCCCGAAAGACCCGGACACCAAGCTTTTGCAGTCCTTCCGTCAGATATGTACGTTCTGCCTGCAGTACTTCCACGGTCCTTTTCTTCCAGAAAGGTTCCCTGAGCGCACCGATCCCGGCTGCCTGCGCCGCGGCGGATACGCTCCATTCCGGGCCGAAGGAACCCACTTTTGAAAGAAGTTCCGCATCTCCCAGTAAGAAGCCGAGACGCAGTCCGGCCAGGGCATAATACTTGGTAAAAGCATTCAGGATCAAAAGCTGTCTGCACTGCGGAAGGCAGGAGGAGAGACTTTTTCCTTCCGTAAAATCCAGAAAACATTCATCTGCGACCAGAAGGATTTTCTTTTCATGGCAGATTTGCAGGATTTCCTCCAGGATTCCCTCTTCGGCAAGGCGTCCTGTCGGATTGTTCGGATTGCATAAAAAGAAAATATCGATTCCGGTACGCAGAAGATCCGTCACTTCTTTTCCCAAAGCAAATTCCTGCTCTTCCCTTAAAGGAGCCTCCGCAGCGGTTCCTCCGAAGAGACGGACCGAACGTTCATATTCGCCAAACGTCGGGGCAAGGACCAGCGCCCTTTTCGGCTGAAAACAGGCACAGATGCGGAAGATCAGATCGGATGCCCCGTTTCCGCAGAGGATCTCTTCCTTCGGAATGCTGTATTTTTTTGACAGTTCTTCCCGTAATTTATTACAGTCGTGATCCGGATACCGGGCATAGGAATCCTCTGCGTTCCGGAATGCTTCTTTTGCAGCATCCGGCATGCCGAGCGGATTGATATTGACCGAAAAATCGAGTTCGGTTTCCGGGTATCGGTTCAGATCCCCTCCGTGGTTATAAGATCGCAAGGAAACACCCCCTGATCAGACATACCAGAATCATCATCAAAAATGAAGTACAGATCAAAATCCGATGCGCCTGCAGGATGTCTTCCGGTTTTGTTTTCCGAATTTCATCCCCCAGCAGAGGCTTTTTACAGCGGATGCCGAAATAATCCGCATCTCCTCCCAGCTGAATATCCAGCGCACCTGCCATTGCCGCTTCTGTCTGTGCGGAATTCGGACTGGCATGTTTTCTTCTGTCCCGTTTCCAGATCCTCCGTGCATTTTTGAAATCCAGTCTGCAAAGAAAAGAAGAAGCGATCATCAGCAGGGCACACAGACGGGACGGCAGATAATTCAGAATATCATCCAGTTTTGCCGATGCTCTTCCGAAATCCAGATATTTTTCATTCCGGTACCCCACCATGGAATCCAGCGTATTCACTGTTTTGTAGATAAGTCCCAGTGTTCCGCCGCCGATCAGGATATAGAACAAAGGCGCAATAACACCGTCCGATGTATTTTCCGCAACTGTCTCAACGGCTGCTTTGGAAACCCCCTCGGAAGTCAGATTCTGCGTATCTCTTCCGACGATCATGGATACGGCTTTTCTTGCCTCAGACAGATCCCCGGCAGAAAGAGCCGAATATACTTTTTTGCTTTCCGTCTTCAGGCTTTTTACTGCCAGAAGCTGCCAGATCAGAACGGAATCTGCCAGGATAAAAAGCCAGCCTGAAATTTCCCTGCATAAAAAGAGAAGAAGGAAAGGACATACCGAAAAAGGGATCAGCGTAAAAATGACCAATAAAAGCCCTGCCGTCCGTTTCTTTTTCATCGGATACAGCCGTTTTTCAAGAAAAGAAATCCACTTTCCCGCAAGACGGATGATATGCGGCCATCCTTCCGGATCCCCCAGCAAGAGATCCAGAAAGAACCCGATACAGACTGCCGGCAAGGAATCTCTCAGCATGAAAGCACCCCGATATCCTTCAGAATGCCCCCTTCTTCCCTGCAGGAAAGAATGCCGCAGTTTCCGATATGATATTCCCCGAAGTCCCTGTGCGGGAATGCGTTTTTTTCCAGTATGGCCATAATGCTTCCTCCGTGAATTACATAGGCCGCACTTTTTTTATCTGGTACTTCTGCAAGTGTTTCCCGGAAAGCACGCAGGCATCGTCCCTTGAATTCCTCCACGCTCTCCCCTCCCGGAATGACGGATGTGCAGTCTGTTTTCAGCCATTCCCCGTAAGCAGGCAGATCTTTTAATTCTTCATAGGATTTTCCTTCAAAAATCCCGAAGTCGCATTCACGGAGATCCGTTACTTCGGTTATGCTTTGTCCCGGAAAAAGAATTTTCGCTGTTTCCCTGCATCTTCTATACGGACTTGTAAAAACAAAATCAGCAGACAGATTTTTCTTTGACAGCTCTTCTGCCGTTCTTACGCCTTCCGGGCATAACGGTTCATCCGTTCTTCCGATATACCGTCCTTTTTTATTTCCTTCCGTAAGACCGTGGCGTATAAAAAATATTGTTCTCAAAGGATGCCTCCCAGCCATACGCCGAACAGCGTCATCAATTCGCAGGTCTGAATAAAAAAGCCTGAGGTATCTCCTGTAACCCCGCCGAAAAGATGCCGCATGGAACGCCGATAGAAAAAGAAGGAAAGCAGTGCAAAAACAATGCCGAGTCCGCCCGCCCTGCCATCCATGAGCAGCATGAATCCTCCGGCAAGGCATGCCGGTATCCCGGCGGAAAAGAGCACGGGCGTTTTCCGGGTATGCTCCGTAAAGGAAAAGAGAAATCCGTTTCCTCTTGCATTCGGAATGGTCATTGCACCGATGACCGTAAGCGCTCTTGACAGCACAAAGCTTCCGCAGATCACGGGAAATGCCGGAGAAGAAATCATCGCATGCATCAGCCCGAAACTGATCAGTATGTACAGCACGCACCAGAGAACGGCGGCTGAACCGCAGTGCGGATCTTTCATGATAGACAGTTTTTCTTCCCGGCTTCTGTGGGAACCGATGGCATCCGCCGTATCCATAAAACCGTCCATATGAATGCCGCCTGTAAGGATCAGCGGGATGGCTGTACAGACCGCCGCAAAAAAAATCCCATCCGGCGGAACTGCCTCATTCAGTTTCTGCCACAGATACAGGACCGCACCGATCAGCACGCCGACGACCGGAAGGAAAGAAAGCGAATACCGCATGTTTTTTTCATTCCATTCGAAATCGGGGACAGGAAAAATACTGTAGGTGCGGATCGCGATCCACATGGATTCCATTAAGTGCATTTTTCCCCCTTTCTGACTTCCGGTATCCCCCGGCACATTCGGATTACCGTATCCGCTTCCTGCCGCAGGTTTTCATTCAGAGCATTCAGCTCCCGCACATACTCCTTTGTTTCTCCTTCATAGCCTCCCTCTTTCAGACCGCTGATGGAAATGACGATCAGCACGGCACATTTCCGGGACAGTCTTTTAATGTCCTCCATCACACTCATGCCGTTTCCTTTTTTTTCAAACAGAACATTCGCAAGCAGGTTGGATACATCCTCAAGCAGTACGACCGAATTTTTTTCGACAGGAACATTTCCCACCTCATAGGGAACCTCACAGGTTTCAAAATGAAGATCCTTCCGCATGTCCTTATGCTTTTTTACTTTTTCTTCTCCTTCTTTTCCGCACGGAATCATGGTAGCCAGATAATACCGTCTGCCGGTCATGCCCGCAATCATTTTTTCTGCGCAGGTACTTTTCCCGCTTCCGTTTTCCCCTTCGATCAGGATCACTTTTTCACCTCTGCTGCAAGGTCTGCATAAGTTGCCGCATCCCGGTAAACATCCGCCGCCATATCCAGAAGCGGAAAAAGTGCGGCTGCCCCTGTCCCTTCTCCGAGCCTCATTCCCGCATGCAGGATGGGATTTAAGGAAAGCTCCTTGAGAATGAGTCCATGTGCCGGTTCCTCACTCAGGTGAGACGGGATCAGGTAATCCCGGACAGAAGCATGCAGACGAACAGCACACAACGCGGCAGCGGAGGAAATGAGTCCGTCCAGAACAACCGGAACATGATACAGTGCCCCGCCGAGACAGACACCTGTCATCGCGGCAATATCCAGCCCGCCGACTTTTGAAAGAACATCGACCGGGTCCTTTGCATCCGGTCGGTTCCTGTCAATTGCTTTCTGAATGACGGCCTTTTTTTTCAGAAGCCCCTCGTCAGAAAGTCCGGCTCCCCGTCCGGCCGCTTCCTCCGGCCTCCTGTCCATTAAAACACTGACCATCGCCGCGGAAGTTGTTGTATTTCCCATTCCCGTTTCCCCTGTGCCTATCAGGGAATATCCCTGCGCTTTCATTTTTTCCGTAAGAGAAACGCCTGTCAGGATGGCCCGGAGAGCCGTATCCCGTGACATGGCCGGTCCCCTGCTGATATCCGCCGTACCGGGAAGAAGTTTGCAGTCCGTCATCCCGGGAACCGTATCCCGCATGCCGATATCGATCGGGTACACATCTGCCCCTGCCGCTTTGGCCATGATACAGACACATGTCCTTTTTTCAACCGCCATCCCGGCCAGTGCCGCTGTGACTTCTGCTCCGCTTTCGGTAACTCCCTGTACCGTTACCCCGTTGTCCGCAAAGAAAACCAGAATGCATTTCTTTAACGGACCGACAGAAACTTTCCCGCAGGCTGCCGATATTCCTGCCGAGAGCCTCTCCAGTTCCCCCATGCTTCCGATCGGTTTTGCGACCTGATCGAAACGGGCCATACAGGCATCATACGCCTCCTGTGAAACGGGTGTTATTTTCCGCAGGATGTCATTTAATTCCTGCTCCGGTTCATTATATTTTGGTTCATTATATTTTGGTTCATTATATTTTAGTTCTTTATATTTTGATTCCTTACATTGGGATTCTTTATATTTTGTTTCGTCCGACATATTCCTGTCCTTTCTCAACAAAGCGTACGACTGCCTGTTTACAGGCCGGAAAATACAGATGCGGAAAGCCGGCATAAAGAGTATCCGTAGCCGCTGCACAGTCATAAGAACTTCCGTCTCCCGCTTTGACAGCTGTAAAATCAGAACCGTTTCGCGTGCTGTCGTAATAATGAAATTCATGAACACGGAACGAATCTCCCGCCCTTCCCAGGAGACAGTCTTTTTTTGCCGTCAGGGTCGCATAGCCGAAACGCTGCAGTCTGTCCTTCTTCCCGGATTTTCCGGGAAGTACGCCGGTCATGGGCCGTCCGTCCAGTGTCTCCTGCAGATAGAGAAAACCTCCGCATTCCGCAATGGTCGGAAGACCGCTCTGAACGGCATCCCTGATTTGTCTTCGCAGCGTATCATTTCCGCTCAGCTTCTCCGCATAAAGTTCCGGATACCCTCCGGGTAAATACAGCCCGCCGATTTTTTCCGGCAGCGACTTTTCTTCCAGCGGACTGAAAAAACAAAGCTCCGCGCCGGCATCACGCAGCATGGAAAGATTTTCCTCATAACAGAAACAGAATGCCGCATCCCTTGCGATGGCGATCCGGAGCGATGTCTTCCTTTTTTCCGTACCGGACATTCCGGGATCCGGAAGCTCCGGTGCTGTTTCGGCAAGTTTCAGGATGCCGTCCAGGTCAACCGTTTGTTCCGCAAGCTCTCCCCATTTGGCGATCCGTTCCTGAAGATCTGTAATCTCTTCTGCCGTCACAAGCCCCAGATGACGTTCGGCAACTGAAAGCTCTTTCTTCATCGGCAGAAATCCCAGCGGTTCCACGCCTTCCCCCCGGGCAATCTGTGCCAGGCCGCGATAGGTTTCAGCAGTTACGCCGTTGAAGATCACGCCGCGGATTCCACTGTCCGGACGGAAATCCCGAAAACCTTTCAGAATGGCGCCGGCCGATGTGTACATTCCCCGTGCATTCATCACCAGTACGACCGGTGTTTTTACGGCACGGGAAAGTTCATAGCTGCTGACTTTCCCCTCTGTTCCTATCCCGTCAAAATACCCCATTACGCCTTCCAGCGCGACAAGAGATCCTGCCTTTTGCGCGATCCTTTTTTGAAGTTCTTCGGGCGTACTGAAAAAAAGATCCAGATTCTCTGTCGGAAGTCCCAGCACTTTTCGGTGAAACATGGGATCGATATAATCCGGTCCGCATTTGTAGGCAAAAAGAGGCACGCTGCGTTTTTGAAACGCGGAAAGAACTGCCGTTGTAACGGTTGTTTTTCCGCAGCCGGAGTTGGTTCCTGCCATCATGATCCTTCCGTACAAGTTTTTTCTCCTCCCGCAGAAATAATGAACACCGGATTGTTCGCCTGCATCAAATGTCTGGTTCCGGCCATCCGGGAACGTGTACTGCCGATTTCCGTGACCGTGAATTTCTTCCCCTCTCCGGATAAGGCCGAAACGGATTCCGCAACGGTCTCCGGTGTAACGGCATTGATGACGATGCGGATGTCCGGATTGTTTTGGAATAAAGTTTTCAGAATGATCGAAAGCTCTCCGCCGCTGCCGCCGATAAAAGCGGCATCCATTTTCGGAAGCTTCAAAAGAACCTCTGCAGCATTTCCCCTGAATACAGCAACATTCCCGAGATGAAAACGGGCTGCGTTTTTCCGGATGAGGTCCGCTCCTTCCTGAAGACGCTCGACTGCATAGACCCTGCCTTTATAGGCAGCCAGTGCCATTTCCACTGTTACCGAACCGGTGCCCGCACCGATATCACAGGCGGTTTCACCGGGATTAAGATGCAGGAGACTTAAATCCACCGCTCTCACTTCGGATTTTGTCATCGGAACATCTCCCCGCGCAAATTCTTCATCCGGAATGCCGGATCTGATCCGCGGGTCTGCATCCGGATTTTCAATTTCCATGACCCGGCTCATTCCGGTCCCGGGATTTTCAAAGTCCCGTACTCTGCCGGAAAGAATGCGTTCTTCTTTTGTTCCGAGATTTTCGCCGACGGACACCTTCAGATCTCCGTACCCTGCATCAATGAGGAGCCTCATATCATCCGCCAGGGAATCATCCGTCAATAGAAAAGTATCCTGATTTCTGCGAACCGTATCCACAAGATTCCCTTCCCGTCCGTGACGGCTGAGAAGAAAAACATCCTGCCAGGGTTTTTGGCGTTTTGCAAAAAAATAACTGAGGGAGGAAATCCCCGGTAAAGTTTCAATCTCACAGCCGGCCAGATTTTCCTGCAGCTTCCGCGCCGCACTGTAGAAACCCGTATCCCCCGATACCAGGACAGCAATGGTCTCTATGCTGTTTTCATTCAGTGCACTCTGCACTTCTCCGAACGTATAACCGATACGGATTTTTTTCCCAGGCTCCCGGAACGGGAGAAGAATTTTTTCCGCCCCCATCAGAAGATCCGCCTTTTCAACCGCATGGAGACCTTCCTGCGTAAGCGTATCCCTGCCCATTCCGGTTCCGACAATCATTACCTTCTTCATTGTATTCCTCTCCGGTTTTCTCCCGTATCTTTCGACCGCCGTTTATTCTCTCTGCGGATTTTTCCGGCCTTTTTACCGGCCTTCATTTGCTCTCTCTGCGGATTTTTTCTAAAATTTCCTCTGCTGACAGTGCCGTTTCAAACTGCAGATTTTCCGTCTCATCCGGCCGTTTCAGAAGGGCAACCGTCATGCCGCATTTTTCAGCCGCCGAGAGTTTTTCCGGAAGTCCGCCTTCCCTGCCGGAGTCCTTGGTCAAAAGAATTTCCGCCCTGGCTGCGTGGAACATCGCAAGATTCATTTCTTCCGAAAAAGGCCCCTGCATGCAGATGATGTGTTCCGGCAGAAAGCCCAGATCACGGCATTTTTTCAGCCCTTCTTCAAGTGGCAGGATGCGGAGATAAATCCGGCTTTTTGCATTCTTTACGGAAGCGAGGCCTGCCGCTTCCTTTGCTCCCAGAGAAGAAAAAATGATGCCTGCCGTGGTATCCAGCCATGCCGCAAGATCTTCCATCCCGGAAAACACAAAACAGCCCTCGCCGGATGTCTTTTCCCGCCTCACACGGAATACGAAAAGTTTCTCCGCCCTGCAGGCCAGAGAAATATTTCTGCTCACTTCCGCCGCGTACGGATGTGTTGCATCGATCACCCACTTCGGGTTTTCCTTTTTCAGAAGCAGACGGATTCCCTCTTCGTCCAGTCTTCCGGTGCGGACCCTCATATTCTTTTTTTTCAGGAGCACGGATTCTCCGTACTCCGTCGCTACACTGACAAGGACAGGGAAACCTTCCTTTGTCAGACAGTCCGCAAGTTTCCGGCCTTCCGTTGTTCCTCCGAACAGAACGATATCAGCCAAACCGATACCCCCTCGGTGTTACCATGAAGTCTCCGATTCTTTTTGTTTTTTCATTGCCGATGAAAACTGTCGTAAACATGTCCGCAGGATAATCCTGAAGTTTATCCAATGTCATCACCCCGGCAGATTCTTCCGCTCTCCCGATGTTTCGTGCAATTCCGCATATCGTATCCTTCGGTTTCACTTTTAAAAGGATCCCGCAGGCTTTTTTCAGATGATCCGCGCGCATTTTACTGGCCGGGTTATAAAGAACGATCACAAAATCCGCAAGAGCGGCACCGGTAAGCCTCTTTTCAATCGTCTCCCACGGTGTCAGAAGATCGGATAGGGAAATGACCGCAAAATCATGTCCGATGGGCGCCCCGAGAACGGCAGCACCGGAAAGCGCAGCTGTCACCCCCGGAAGAATTTCAATCCGGACATCCGGAAAATCTTTTGAAAGCTCCAGCACCGGAGCAGCCATCCCGTAAACGCCGGGGTCTCCCGAACAGAGCAGGACCACATTTTTTCCCGTATCCGCAAGGATCAGGGCTTCCCGACAGCGTTCTTCTTCTTTTCTCATTCCGGAGGCATAAACGGTTTTTCCCGGAAATACCGGCTCTGCAAGCTCCAGATATTTTTGATAGCCGATCAGGATATCCGCTTCCTGAAGAGCCGTAAAACACTGCCGCGTCATTTTTTCTTCTGCGCCGGGACCGATCCCGGCGACCACCAGTTTTTTCATACCGTTTCTCCCAAAGAAAAGACCGGCCCGGAAATCGCAAGGGCCACCGTCACGCCATCCGTGATTGTTTTTCCCATGACCAGCGTTCCTCCCCCGGATGCCAGAACGGCACTCCGTTCGCACACATTGTCTACTCCCACCTGATCCCTTACAAAATCCGATGATGCATATTTCCCTTTCACCCCGGAAAGCTCCTCCGCGGAAAAAACACGGAACGGAACGGAATGAACTCTGCAATAATCCACAATCCCCTTTTCATCTTTTTTCCGGTCGATGCTGACAATCTCCTTCAGGGCAAGAACGTGGCACTGAGACCGCTTAAGGATCATTTCACAGGCCTCCCGGATTTTTTCTTCCGGCGTATTTTTTCGGCAGCCGAGACCTATGAAGGCAACGGGAGGAACCAGCTGCAGTCCCCGAAAGGACGGAATTTCCTTCCACGAAATCCGGACATCACAGTCCTCTTCCTCCGTCAATTGTACTCCTTCCGGAAGATCCCCCGTTACCGGGAAATCACTTTTCAGCCGGATCTTTTTTCCTGCGAGAAGTGCTGCGGATACCTTTTTGATGCAGGCAGGTTCCGGAATCCGAAGGCCGTTCTTTTTTGCCCAGCTGTCAAACGCGAACACATCTCCCGAATCCGTTGCAGTGGTAATGACTGCCTTCATCCCGAAAGCTTCTCCGATCTTTACCGCCAGGTCATTTGCGCCTCCCAGATGTCCCGAAAGGATGGGGATCAGGAATCGTCCGCAGTCATCCGCCACAAGAACGGCCGGATCGGTTGCTTTGCTTTGAATAAACGGAGCGATCGCGCGTATGGCTATCCCGCAGGCGCCGATAAAAAGAAGAGCGTCCTCTTTCGGAAAATGTTCTCTTGTCCAGGCCGAAAGTTCTCCCGTTCTGCATCGGGAAGCGGATGCGGTTATGCCGCATCCTTTCAGATATTCCCGGATGCGCTCTCCCAGAACTTCTCCTTTCCCGCTGAAGGAAAGAATACCGATATTCATTTTTTTCCCTCCCGGAAAGCTGTTGTGAAAGATGCATCATAAAGTCTGGAAAGCTGATATTCCCTGCCCAGAAAATCACCGACGGTAATGATTGCAAATTTCGTGATGCCGTTTTCCTTTGCAGAAACATCCAGAGTACCTATCGTGCAGCGGATTATTTTTTCATCCGGCCAGCTTGCCTTATACACGATGGCCGCCGGGGTTTCAGGCAGATACCCTCCCGAAAGAAGTTCTTTCTGCAGGCTTTCCGTCATGCCGGCACTTAAAAAAATAACCATCGATGCCTGATGCGCGGCGAAGGCACGGATGCTCTCCTTTTCCGGTACATCCGTCTTCCCGCCCATCCTGGTCAGTATGACGCTCTGGCTTACGCCCGGCAGAGTATATTCCGCCTGCAGTGCCGCTGCCGCTCCGGAAAAACTCGATACACCGGGACAGACATCATAAGGAATCCCCAAAAGGACCAGCCGGTCCATCTGTTCCCGGATGGCTCCGAACAGGCTCGGATCTCCGGTATGCAGACGTACCGTCATTCTTTTTTCTTTTTCCGTCTTTGACATGACATCGATCACTTCATCCAGTGTCATTTTTGAGCTGTCAAAAATCCTGCAGCCTTTTTTTGTATTGGTAAGCAGTTCCGGATTCACAAGAGAGCCCGCATAAATGACACAGTCTGCTGCGCGGAGGAGATCCATTCCGCGTACCGTGATCAGATCCGGAGCTCCGCATCCTGCTCCCACAAAATGGATCATAATTTTATCCTCCACCGTTTCATCAGTTCCTCCGCATTTTCACTCTGCATCAGAACACCTCCGAATTCCTCCGCATTTGTAAAGCAGACAAATCCGACGGGAAGCGTATCCGGAACCCTGCGTTTCAGGCAGGCATCTATCCGACCGCCCAAAATCTGCATCGTACTCTTCAATCGTCCTTCTTTCTGAAGAATGGAAAGTGCCGCGTCGGTTGTAACACAGGATAAAATTCTCCGCAATGTCTCCTGCTCCGCTCCGGCTAAAAGCGCGCAGGCAGCCATGGTTTCCATGCGCCCGTCTCCGTTTCCGGAATGCGTGTTCGTCATCCCGATCCCGAGTTTTATAAGTTTTCCGATATGACCGATCAGAAGAATATTCTGAAATTCATTTTCCAGGGCGGCATCCAGGGCATCCCCTATGAAATTTGAACAGACCACACAGCTGCCCGTATCCAGACCGAGTTCTTCCTTTGCGAAACGCAGGCCAAAGTTTCCCGGCGTCAGCAGGATTTTTTTTCTGTCTTTTTTTGCCGCCTGCCGGATTTCCAGCCGAATGGTGTCCGCAAGAGCCTTATTGCTCATCGGCTCCACAATCCCGCTTGTGCCGATGATGGAAATTCCGCCCGTAATACCCATGCGCGGATTAAAGGTCCTTTCTGCTATTTTCTCTCCTTCCGGTACAGAAATGCAGACTTTAAGACCGCCTGTATAACCGGCACTGTCCATCACTTCCCGAAGCGCTTCCCGCATCATACACCGGGGGACGGAATTGATGGCTGCTTCTCCGACCGCCTGGTCAAGACCCTCCTTTGTTACGCATCCTACGCCTTTCCCTCCGGAAATCGTTATGCCTTCCGGAATCTTCCCGACCACAGCACAGATCAAAATACCGTTTGTCACATCCGGATCATCTCCTGCATCTTTCGTAACTGCGCATCCGGCTTCCGACTCCGTTCTATGAAGGTCTTCAATTTCAAGAACGGCCGTACTTCCTGCCGGTGTCCGAATGGAAATATATCCGGCCGCCTCATCCTTCAGCAGGTAAAGAGCTGCTGCTTTTGCCGCGGCTGCCGCACAGGTACCGGTTGTATATCCGCATCGTAAAAGTTTTCCGCTGACTGCTCTGTGCTGCTCTCCGGAGGGTAAATTCTCACACGGAAGGCCGAAATACCGGCGGTAGTCCTGCACGGAAATTTCAAAAAGCTGCGGGATATATTCTTCCGTAAATATTTCCTCCGGAGTCCCGGTGCGCTCTATGCAGTGATGATGTACGCATGCAATCCTGTCTGATATTTTCCTCGCCAGGTCAAGTTCATGCAGGGAAAGAATGACTGCAGCATTCTTCTCCTTTGCCAGTTTTTTTAAGACCGTCAGCAATTCCAGTTTGTATTTGATATCCAGGAAAGAGGTCGGCTCATCGAGCACCATGACCTCCGGTTCCTGTGCAATTGCCCGTGCAAGCAGAACCCGCTGTTTTTGTCCGTCACTGATCTCATTATAAAGCAGATCCTTCAGTTCCTGTGCCTCTGTCATCAAAAGAGCATCCTTTACCGCCCTGTGGTCATCTGCCGATAGAATGCCCATACGTCCCGTATAAGGATATCTTCCGGTTTCCACCACCTCTTCACAGGTCATCCGGTCCGGGCGGATACGCTCCGTCATCAGAACGGACATCCGTTCCGCCGTTTCTTTTTTTGTATAATTTTTCATGGGCTGCCCATCCAGATAAACCGTCCCGGAGATCAGCTCCAGCTGTCCGATCAGGCTTTTCAGGATGGTGGATTTTCCGGAACCGTTCGGTCCGATCAGAGTCAGAATTTCTCCGCGGGAGACGAAAAGTTCCATATCCCGGATCAAAGGTTTCCCGTCATATCCGACCGACACCTTATCCGCCCGGACATAAAAACCGTTTTCTTTCATCCGTCCCACTCCTTCCTGTGCTGACGAAGCATCACATAAATAACGATCGGCGCCCCGAGCACAGCGGTTACGGAACTGATGGAAAGTTCCGTCGGAGAAAAAAATGTTCTGGCGATCAGGTCACAGGCAAGGCAGAAAGCCGCCCCTCCCAGAAAGCATGCGGGGATCATCAGGATGGGCCTGGCCGTCCCGAACAGACTCTTCATCAGATGCGGCACCGCCACCCCGACAAATGAGACAGGCCCGGCAAAAGCGGTCACACAGGCAGAAAGGATACTGGACAAAAGGATCAGTACGGTCCGGAAAAGCCGGATGTTGACCCCGAGGCTTTGCGCATAGGTCGCCCCCATCTGATAGGCGTTGATCTGTTTTGTCATTCCGACCACAAAAAAGAGTGCCGGAATCACGATCAGCACAATTACTTTTACATTATCCCATGTGGTTCCCGAGAAACTTCCCAGTGACCAGTTATGGAGATTTACAATGTTCGAATCATCTGCAAATGTAACCGCAAAGTCCGTAATGGCAGAACAGATATATCCGATCATAACGCCGCAGATCACCAGGACAGACATGTTGCGGACCTTCCCGGAAATCATGAGAACAAAGCCCGTGCAGATCATGGAGCCCACAAAAGCCGCGAGAACCATCGAAAGGGAATTCATGGAAATCCCCCGGCTTAAAAGCAGGATCATAACAAGCGCCACCACCAGTTTGGCTCCGGAGGAAATGCCGAGTACAAAGGGTCCGGCTATGGGATTCGCAAAAAATGTCTGCAGGAGAAAACCGGAAACGGAAAGTGCCCCGCCCAAAAAGAACGCTGCCAGGATCCTCGGAATGCGTATCTCCCAGAGGATGACTGCGCCGTCTCCCGTTCTGCCCACCAGTGCGTTTATGATCTCCTCAGGGCGCATCTGTACACTTCCGCTTACCAGGTTTAAAAAAAACAGGACCAGAAGCAGAATGACAAGCAGAAGAAAGGACAGGTTATACCGAATCCGTTTTTTCCGTTCCATCAAAACCATCCTCCCCTATGACAGCCTGTGAAGAAATGTAAGTTCCGATTCATCCGGATTTTCCTCCGTAAGGACTACATGGATATCCTGTATCATTTCCCCGAATTTCGTTGTCTCCTGAAAAAGATTTCTCCCGACCGTCCATACATGGCCTTCTTTTACCGCCCTGAAATTGGAGAGAACGCTGCTTTTTGCGAGCAATTCCCGGAGCGATGCCGGCTCATCTTCAATGGTACTGTTGTAGATGATGCAGTCTGCATCTTTCGCTCCGGAATAAAAGGATTCTATCTGCATATTCATGGTGGAAAGGGCGGATCCGTCATCAGAGGGATTATCGAAAATATACTTTCCTCCGGCCATCTCAATCATCTTTGTCACATAGTCCCCGGGTCTGCGGACAGTAGCTGCTCCGTTGGAAGTAATCGAGAAAAAGGCAACTGTTTTCTCTGTATTTTTCTGCTGAATAATATCTTCCAAATCACCGGTCTCCTGCCGGAAAATCTGTTCCGCCTGATCTTCTTTTCCGAGGAGCACCCCGTAAAGTTTCAGCCACTCCATACGTCCGAGGGGATTGCTTTCATAACTGGAGCGTTCCACCAGGACCGGAATTCCCAGATTTTCCAGTTTCTCTTTCACGTCCGGTGAATGCAGGATCATTGTGGATTCCAGCGCCAGAGAACAGTGTCCGGAAGATAGCTGTTCATAATCCGGTGCATTGTATTTGCCGGCAAAAGCGATGCTGCCGTCCGCCATGGCTGCTTTTGCTTCCTCAATATACCAGTCATCTTTTCTGACGGCTGAAAACCGGATATCGGAAATTCCGTCCAGCACCCGGTAAAAATCCATTGCGGAAGTTGCCGCAAGGTAAATATCGGAAAGCGGCTGCTGAAGTACAACGATATCTTTTTCCGGATCGGAAGGAACAGGCGCATTTTCCGGAACAACCAGGAAACGCCCGCCGTCTTTAATGGTTATGAGGCGATACCCGCCGTCATACCGGTCTACCGTAAAACATTCGGCATAAGTAAGATCCATGCTGCCCGTTTTTGTCATTCTGTCCCAGGAAGGTCCGGTACCTGTCTGTGTCCGTGAAACATTCCTGCCGCCGGGAACAGTGCTCTGCGTATCCCGAAGCCCGGATGCTGCATTCTTTTTTTCGCCTGTTGTATTTTTTTCTGCAGCCTTCGTGCCGTTTTCCGAACCCGAAAGGGATGCCGAATCAAAAAGAAGCGTATATTCAATTTCATGAGATGTACTCATCGCGGTCGTATCTGCAATGACCGGTATCTTATCGTCAAACCTGTCGACCGGTATTTCAAATGTCGAATTTCCGCCGGACCCGAGAGGCATATATTTCACATCCCCGATTTTCATATAATCAAAATGACTGCTGTTCCATGCCAAAGTCGCTTTTGCGGTTCCGTTTTTTATTTTCAGGAGTGCCGGTGAATGGACGGAAGCCTTGCCGGAACCTCCTTCCAGCGAAACAGCTATTTCATAACTGCCGTCTGCAAGGCCAAGACTTTCCGCAGTGATTTTTCCGGATTCTTCCAGAGAACGGCTTTCGGATTTTGTGGCTGAAGAAGAAACCGCACAGCCGCAGGAAAGAACTGCCGCCAGAAAAAATAGCCCTGTTAATTTTCTGAATTTCAATATTTTTCGCATACAGAACCTTTTTGTCAAGCCGGAGATGAACGGAAAGAAAACACACAGGGTGTGTTCGGGGTATGGTGAAGCAGTACAGTTCAGACGAATTATAACAACAACTTTTTGTTTTTTCAACAGCCGCATCCTGCCATGGACGGTACAGTTGACACAGAACCTCCGGTGTGATACGCTTCCCTGCAGATATAATTTTCCGCGGGAGTTCTGTCGTTATCCTGCGTGAAAAAAACAGTACCTTCCATTGAAACATTGTGTAAGGTGCCGGACACCATGCAGCGTCCGGTCAAAAGGGAAACAGGTGAAAATCCTGTACGATCTCGTCACCGTAATTCAAGAGCAATGACCGAAATCCACTGGGAAACCGGGAAGGCGGCCAAAGCGTCTGATTGATCAGCCGGGAAACCTGCCTTATACAGCACGGGAACAGAGGTTGTTCCATGCCACGAGGAATTGGCTGTGCGATAAGCAGGGAAACTCCCTGTCTTTTTGCGATGAAAGCCATCACCTCACGGTGATGGCTTTGTTTTTACTATGCCGCAGGAATGCCGGTCGATCCGTTCAAAGTGAAGATGCCGAATCCATGAAAATACCAGGGAGGTTTTGCAATGAAGAAGTTTGCAATCAGTAAAAAACAGGCTGCCGTATCATTGTCTTTTTTCCTGCTCACCGCGATGCTGTCCGGCTGCGGAAGCCAGGCATCATCCACCGGCACTGCTGCCGGCTCCCGGTCCGAAACAACTGCGGCAAAGACTGAAAGCACTGCGGCGACTGTAAAAGAAAGCAGCGCCGATTCCGCGAAACCAGGTCTTGCAGACGGCACCTACCATGCGGAATTCACTACGGACAACAGTATGTTCCACGTAAGCGAAGCCAATGACAAAAAAGGAATCCTGACGGTTGCCGGCGGAAAGATGAGTATCCATGTCAGTCTGGAATCCGATAATATCGTCAATCTTTTTGTCGGAAAAGCAGACGATGCCAAAAAAGAAGGGGCAAAAATTCTTCAGCCTACAGCTGATACCGTAACCTATAAGGACGGCACCACCGAAAAAGTCAACGGCTTCGATATCCCGGTTCCCGCACTTGATGAAGAATTTGATGTGGCTCTTGTCGGAACAAAGGGGACATGGTATGACCACAAAGTGAAAGTATCAAATCCTGTCCCTGCAGAAAAAAAAGATGATCAGGCTGCTGCCGATAAAGTTGCCGCCCTCATCAACGCGATCTATGTCCAGGAAAGAACCGACAAAACAGATGAACAGTGCAAAGAGGCAAAGACTGCCTGGGATGCGCTGACCGATGCGCAGAAGGAACTCGTTTCCGGTGACAACGCGAGTCCGGAATATTTCGGAAGGAACACCGGTGATGCTTCCAGGGATAATCCTCTGAATGAAGATAAGATCGGCGAAAACGAACTCCTGGTCGTCAGCTTCGGAACCTCCTTTAACGACAGCCGTGTCGCCGATATCGGCGGAATTGAAAAAGCGCTGCAGGATGCCTATCCCGACTGGTCGGTGAGAAGAGCTTTTACCGCCCAGATCATCATCAACCACATTCAGGCCCGCGACAATGAAAAAATCGACAACATGGACCAGGCTCTGGAACGTGCTGTATCAAACGGCGTAAAGAACCTTGTGATCCAGCCCACCCATCTGATGCACGGCGCCGAATACGATGAACTTGTTACTGCCGCAGAGAAATATAAGAGTAAATTCACCTCTGTAAAAATCTCAGAGCCGCTGCTCGGCGAAGTCGGTTCCGATTCCTCCGCTGTAAATAAGGATAAGGAAAATGTTGCAAAATCAATCACGGCCCAGGCTGTAAAAGAAGCCGGCTGCAGCAGCCTGGATGCTGCGGCTGCGGACAAAACTGCTTTTGTTTTCATGGGACACGGGACCTCTCATGAGGCAAGCATCACCTATGACCAGATGCAGACCCAGATGGAAAACTTAAACTATGCCAATGTATTTATCGGTACCGTGGAAGGAAAACCGGCAGATACTTCCTGTACGGCGATCATTGAAAAAGTAAAAAAAGCCGGATACAAGAAGGTAGTTCTCCGGCCGCTGATGGTCGTTGCAGGTGATCATGCAAATAACGACATGGCAGGCGATGAGGCGGATTCCTGGAAGGAGCAATTTACCGCATCAGGCAATTTTGACAGCATTCAAACACAGATATCCGGTCTTGGCAGAGTCCCTGATATCCAGGATATTTACGTGATGCATACCAGGGCAGCTGTTTCACAGTAACAGATAAAATCCGGATACCGAAAACATACATTTCTTCTTATGTCATCAGCAGAGCTTTTATGGTTTCCAGCGAGCTCCTAAGCTGATATTTAAGCAGAAAAGCCGCGTCACTGTACTTCCCGTCCTCCTTGATATTCTTCAGCAGCGGCATGACATATTCCTGCGTTTCAGTCACATACCGGATCAGCCTCTGCCGGTCAAAGGCCAGTGCCATCAGGGACACATTGCTGCAGCGGTCTATCACCTTGACAATGGATGCGGTGCTGTCTGCCGAAATTTCCTGATAATACCGTTCCGCTGCCTCTTCTTTTGTTTCCCCCTGTCTCCTGTCCTTTGTAAGGAGATCCACCGAATGTTTGATATCCCCGTCAAAGGGAAGGTCCTCCGGCAAAACCCCGCAGTCCTCACATACATCATGCAGCAGAATCACCGCCAGAACACTGTCGCTGCATATGCCCATGGCATGTGCATGACACGCCATAAGCAGAGGATGGAACATGGCAGGGACACGTTTCTCCGTAAATCTTCCTGCATCCCGGAATTTCCCTTCAAATTTTATTCCGGCATAATCCAATGCCTTCCCCGTTTGAGGAAGATGCTCCGTTTCGGCTGCAGTTTTCAGGCGGGCTGACATCCGCTCCGTTGAGAATATCTCATCCTCTATGGCCCAGTCGGGAATGTCTTTATTTTCTCCTGTCAGCTGCCCTTCCTGTATATGAAGAGCTTTTGCCGTCTCCTTTATTTTCTCAAATGCGGGATAATTATCCCCGCGTTCCCAGCTTCCTATCGTCTGCGCGGTCACATGAATGATGCCGGCAAGTTCTTCCTGTGTCAGCCCTGCATTTTTTCTTGCCTGCCTGATCCGTTTTCCGATCTCCATTTCCGTTCCCCGCTTCATGGTCCGCAATATTTGTTTTTCATGCCGTTCTTTACAGACACATCGCTATCGATATCGCCGCCATCACGACTGCACACATGATAAGCGGGATCATACCGTCAATATAGCCTGCTGCCGGATCAAGTCCGTAATACCTGCAGTAGGCGATCATGCTGATCACTGTGGCAATAACGGTGATTACACAGAATATGACAGATTGCAGGATACTGAGATCTCCCATTCCGTACAGCGTATTGATTTCCAGAAACACCAGTACCGCCCATCCTATGATCAGGAAAAGTTCTGTTGTGACCGGACGGTTCATCAGTTTGTAAGTCACGATTACCAGGATGACGTATGTCACAATTCCCGTGATCATTACCGTACCTTTTCCATACAGCATCCTGTCCGTAACAGCCGAATTCATGCCGCCGCTTACAGATATGACCGCAAAAATTCCCGCAATGAACGCCGGGATCAGAAGCCATCCTGTCCTTATGCCGCGCACGCCGCCCTCCGGCTTAAAGGCAAGCAGCCACCAGGCAAGATAGAAAGCACAACAGACGATCAGGGAAATATTTCCCCATAATATCTTCATATGTACGGAATTGAATTCAGGCATGGCGAACTCCCTTCATCAAAAATTCTGGTTTATTTTTTCAAATCTGCCTGTCGGTTGATCCGTTATTTTTTATTCGGTTCAATTACCACCTTCATGCTTCCGGGGCTCATGCTGGTTCTTACCGCCAGGTCCGCATCGTCAAGTTTGAATTCATGCGAAACAAATTTCTCCCACGGGAATTTGCTGAGATTTCGCAGCATCATTTCCATCATCGGTTTGTATGCGTTATGTGCATGATTTGAAAAACCCATGATGCGCAGATTCTTTGAACATATTTCATGGATATTGATCGGCACGGTACCGCAGTCAACATAATTTCCGGGTTCCAGATAGGTCCCGCTCTTTCTCAGCATGCGGATTCCTTCCGGAAATACAAACGGACGTCCCACACACTCGACTGCCACATCAACCCCCCGTCCTCCGGTCTCCTGACAGACCAGATCGACTCTCTCATCCTCTGTTGTCTTGCTCGAATTGATGGTTACATCCGCTCCGAATTCCTTTGCCAGATTAAGTCTGTATTCATCTATGTCCGTCACTATGATCTTGCCGGCTCCCATCATACGTGCCTTGATTACATGGGACAGGCCGAGAGGTCCGACTCCCTGTACCAGAACCGTATCATTGAAATTAAAACCTTCAACCGGCCACTGCGCCATGGCAGATGCACGGTCAAGCGTCCAGGTAACACACATCGGCTCCGTCAGAACCGCAACTCTGTCCGGGAGTCCGTCCGGGATCTTATACAGTCTTGTCCCCGGTTCGATGTAGACATACTCACTGAATCCTCCGTACAGATGCTTGCCGTCATTGCAGGAACGCATATGGCCGTATCCCATGATCATATGTTCACAGATCGGGAATGTAGGCATATTCCTGCAGTACCAGCAGTGCTGACATACCACATCGGGACACATGGTGACCCTGTCTCCCACCTTCAGGATGTTCCCGTCAAATTCCAGATTCTTCGATCCCTCTTCATCTATCTCAACGATCTCCATTACGTTTTCATGTCCCTGGATGATCGGATACGGAATGCGGATCTCGTTTTTTGTTCCTTTGTAGAATGTGCTTTCCCCTCTGTAGGTATGTTTATCCGTTCCGCATACGCCGGACATAATGCTCTTGCATATGGCCGCACCCCGTTCCGGTTTCGGCATGGGAAACTCACGGATCTCCATCTTCCACGGTTCCACCAGTACTGCTGCTTTTACCATCGTATCCATATTTGCCTCCTGTTGAATGAACGTACCTACAGTATAGCATGATGTGGCCGCCTTGTCCTTTTCCCCCGCTGCCCTCTGTCCTTTTTTTCCCCTTTGCTTCTTTCCCGGCGATCTCTGCTTTTTACTCTTTGTCCTTTGCACATTTCCTGTTTTAAGGTGAAAGATAGGTTTCCGCCCGCATGCCCTTTCCGTCCGTTACAATGCTGATGCAGCCGTCTTTAGCCGTGTGCAGGATTTCTGTCTGCAGCTTTTCCAGTTTTTCCACTGTCTCCCCATTCGGATGATTGTAGCGGTTCCCTATCCCATAGGACAGAACAGATATCCCCGGCTCCAGCAGCTTCAGAAAATCCTCTCCGGATGAATTCCGGCTTCCGTGATGTCCTACTTTCAATACCTCAATCCCGGAGAGCCTCTTCTTCAGGGCCGCATCCTTCTGTACTTCTTTCAGGATAATGTCTTCGCTGGGCTTCCCGGCATCTCCCGTAAACAGGCAGGAAAATTTTCCTTCCTCAAACAGAAGGACCAGTGACTCCTCATTGGTCTCTGTTGTAACAAGATCTTTCCGGGGTGAAAGGCAGAGCATTTTTGCAGGGCCCGCAGGCAGAATTCCGAAGAATGCGTTTCCGAACAGATCCGGTATTTCATCTCCTGCCCCGATATATTCCAGACTGCATCCCTTCCCTGCAATTTCTTTTTTCAGCTTGTCATATTTTTCATCCGTTTTTGCCGGTGCGCTCAGAACCACCGTTTTAATTTCCCTGTCCGGGTCGGAACCCAGCAGGTATTCCACAGCATTCGTATGATCACTGTCTGCATGGGTCAGATACACAGTCTCCACTGTTTTGACCGCATGGTATTCCAGAAACGGTTTCAGAATATACTCGCCTGCCTTTTTATTGCTGCTGCTCCCGCCGTCGATCAGAACCGTGCGGAATCCTTTCTGCAGGACGATGCAGTCTCCCTGCCCGATATCCAGAAAAGAGATCCGTGTATTATATGACGGAATGTGCAGAACGGATACGATGGCAGCGGCCGATAAAAGTACCGCCTTCATGATCCGTTTTCTTTTTTGCTTACGCTCTTCCCGGCAGGTGCTCCCGCTCCGGTGTTCCCCGATCCATTCCTCTCCGCTCTTTTCTTCCCTGTTTTTTTCTTCTCTGCCCCGGTCTGCTTCCTCCTGTCTTTTTATACCGTGTTTTTTTCCGCCCCGTTCTCCCCTGTCCTGTTCTTCTCCGTCCCATTCTCCCCTGTCCTGTTCTTCTCTGCCCCGTTCTTTTCCTGCCTTTTCTTTTCCGGTCAGCACCCGGAAGGCAAGAAACAGGAACAGATAATAAAGAGCAATCTGCAGCAGATGCGGACGCCCGGTCAATATCCTGGATAGAGGAATACGACTGACAGCCTGACACAGAAAAAGATAAAATTGCAGGATCGTATGCGTAACACCTGCCGCCGTACAGGCAGCAAAGAAATTGACCCCGGATAAAAACAGAACGGCTATCCCGGACCAGACCACATACGTCATAAGAGGAATCACGATCAGATTTAAAAGAACGCCCAGTACCGGAACCGAAAAGAACCAGAAGGCAACAACAGGAAGAGAGATCAGACTGACCGTCAGACTGACATAGAAAGACTGCCGGACAGGATTCCGGATACGGTATTTTCTGATCAGGATCTTCGCCGGCCCGCCTATGGAAAAGACCGCAAGAAAGGACAGCTGAAACCCGCATTGAAAAAGCTCCAGGGGGAACGCCAGAAGAATCAGGACTGCAGCAAACGAAGCCGCGCTTAAAAGATCATAAGTCCTCCCCGCAGCGGCTGCAAAGAAGAAAAGCAGAAGCATTGCTACGGAACGCGTAATACTGGTGGAAGTGCCTGTCAGCATCGAATAAAACAGCAGAAGCGCCCCGGAAATCATCCCGCTTATCAGGAAATTCAAGCCTGTTTTCCGAAGAAGATGATACAGCCCCAGTCCGAGTATGGCCATATGAAGTCCGCTGATCGCAAGAAGATGCGCTATCCCGTTCTTCCGGTAAAGATCATAGGTATCTTCTTCCATGGATGACCTGTCTCCCAGCAGGGCCGCTTTCAGGAAAGAGGCATCTTCCGGTTCGCAGATCCGGTCCAGCGTGTTTTCCAGCGCGCATCTGAATTCAAAAATTTTCTGCGGAATGATATCCGTTTTTGAATCTGTCACGCGGATGGCGCTTGCGTAATAGCTGTGGGTTATTCCGCGGGCCTTATAATAATTTGCAAAGTCAAACTGCCCCGGGTTCGATGCAGGTTCCATGCGGGATAATTTTCCGGACAGGTGAACGATATTGCCGATTTTCGGCATCCGGTCTTCGGAAAAGACGGCGGTTTTGCCTGAATATACGCCATCCAGGCTGTCCTTCGGCACATAGACCAGAAGCGTACCGCTCCGGATGACCAGATGATTCCCCTTCTCCTCCATGCTTTCTATGCGCAGGCTTCTGTCGCGGGAAGAGCCCCCGTCCTGTATGACCGCATCCAGTTCCCGCATTTTGGCAGAAGGGATTTCGGCAGAACAAAGCCTTACGGCCCCCGTCAAAAAGGCTGCCGCAAAAAGAACGGATACCGCCATTCTTTTTCCCCCTGTCAGGAAATTCCGGAGTCTGTTCCTTTCCGGGAAAATACGGAATGTTTTATCTTTCCAGACAGCAAACAAGACAGCAAGGACTGCTCCCGCTGCCGCAGCAGCTCCCATGGAAATGGCCCGAGCAAGTACCTCTCCGAGTACGAAACCGGCTGCCATAATAACCCATGGTCTTTTCACGATATGAAATTTTCTCCCTGCTCTTTTTCGGAAAACAGACTGAGATGAAGATTACCCTTCCGTTTCGATATAATCCAGGTCCCGTTCAAAAAGCTTGTCCAGAGAAAGCGTATCTCCGAGCGTTGCTTTCTGGGATCCTTCCACTGCGATCTGCACCTTCTTGACCGTAGTCAGTTCGGAAAGCGAATCCACAATGGAATAAACGGTAAGCTTTACATCCGTGTCCTTCACGGTTGTAAGAAAAGCCTGATTGAAATTGATATAGCAGATCCCCTCATTTACAGAAACATTCAGAAGTTTTGCATCGGGGGAGATGGTTGCCTTCAGTCCTTCCGTCTCAGGTCCTTTGATCAGTTCTGTCACAACAAGCTGTTCCAGCGAGGTGTCCATATTGTAAATCGCTTCCCTTTTTTCCTCCTTCAGTCTGGTACCGGAAGCATCCGCAAAATAAAGGACCAGCTCTTTCTTCTCATAGGAATTGACATTCGTAATGTTCTGAACAAAATCGGAACCGGAGAGCGCCCCCAGCGGCTTCCCGTCCGAATTCCGGAGCGGCTGATCCCCGGAATTGAAACTCACATATTCCACGCCCTTTATCTGTGTCAGTGTCTTTGCAAACGCGGCATTGCAGAGCACCATCCTTGCCGGTTTTATCGAAGAATAATTCCCGTCAAAATTTAAAGTCAGAATATTTTCATTCAGTTTATATCCCTGCAAAGACACCTGATCCGGCAGGGCAACCACCACGTCCACGGCATCCGGGGCCTTTAAGAGCTGTGCTGTCAGTTCCTTAACCAGTCCCTCCGTATCTTTTGTATCCGCCGTAAAGTTCACCGCTGACAGGGCGGACTGTTCGTTATCCAGATAATAAATGTCATATTCATTTTCCTTCGGTGCCGATTTTGCGGTTTCCTTCCCGCAGGATGCACAGAAAAAAACTGCCAGAAATAAAAATACTGTCAGAAGTATTTTTACGGCAAATCTGTTGTTCGGATCTGAAACTTTCCTCATTTTGCTCCTTCTATATAGTTCAGCGGAATACGTACAAGGAAAGAACTTCCCTTATCGGGCTCGCTTGTCAGTTTGATGATTCCCTTATGAAGCATGATAATATTTTTACTGATGGAAAGTCCAAGGCCTGTTCCGCCGCTCTCACGGGAACGGGCCTTATCCACACGATAAAACCGGTCAAAAACAAATTCCTGGTCGCTGTTCGGAATCCCTATCCCGGAATCCGCGATCGTAATATAGCAGAACTGATGGTCCGCATCGAGCGTGACTTTAACCCAGCCGCCCTTCACATTGTATTTGATCGCATTCTCCACCATATTGGTGATGGCCATGGAAAACTTGACCTCGTCTATATCCGCCGTCACTTCGCGGACAGACTCCAGCATCAGTTCCACATTGTTGACCTTGGCAATGGGCCTCAGCCGTTTCATGATCTGCTCCAGCATGACCTGCATGTTCACCGAGGTACGGTTCAGGACAACGGCAGACCTGTCCGTCTTGACCAGATTCAGAAGATCGTCTATGATCTCGGACTCCCGGTCGACTTCCTTTGAGATGTCCTTCATGAATTCCCTGTAGGTTTCCACCGGCGTATCCTCATTGCTCATCAGGGAATCCGCCAGCACGCGGATGGAGGTGATCGGTGTTTTCAGTTCATGGGATACATTGGAAACAAATTCATCTTTGGATTTATCCATATCCTTCAATTTCTGTATGGTCTGACTGATCTCCGAAGAAATCTGCTGCGTTACCACATAGGTGTCCTGCGTCATATCCTGATCCATATCCCCCTGCTCTACTTTCCCGAGCTTATTTCTGAGTTCTATCAGCGGTTTCATCAGAAAAGAAGAAAGAACAATACTGAACAGCAGCAGGACAAGAACAATGATCATATCCAGGATCAGCATCTTATTGGAAAATTCCCCGATCAGGCTTTTGGTGTTTTCCGTGGAAGACAGAAAAAGAAGAACGCCGTCTATGGTTTTTCCGTCCTTGCTTCCGGATGCAGACTGCCGGTTGGCCTCTTCTGAAACAGAATCATAAATGGGGGTCGTCTGAACGATATAGTTCAGTTCGGCATTGTATTTATTGATGCTGTTCCCCTGAAAACACTTCAGGACCTCGGGTGCAATATGATATTTTCCGACTGCCAGATTAAAAGAGTCCCTGACGATGCGGTAGTCCTGATCCACGATCAGGATACGTCCGTTAAACATATTGGCTACGGAATCCATTTCGGTTTCCACTCCGGGGTCCTTTTCCTTAGCCCGCAGATATCCCAGGCGGCTCAGCTTGGAAGACAGGATGAGGCTTTGATTCTGCATATCGGATTTTCTGTTATTGATGATAGACTGATTAAAGGAATTCAGCTGAATTCTTCCCTGAATGAGAACCGGAGCAAGTCCGAAAACCAGAAAAAGGACAACAAGGAGAAGCCTGAGATGTATGGGATGTTTCCCTTTTTTCCTTATCTTTTCCTTCAAAATAAGCCCTCCTTCCCCGCAAAATGAGCAGTTTTAAGTATACACCGAACACATTGAAAAAACCACCTTTGTAAGGTATACTAAAAAAGCTTCAGAAAAATGCCCTGAATACGGGTGCAAAAAGGAAAGGAAAAACCTATGTACTGCCCTAAATGTGACATGGATTTTGTAGACGGCGTGACCGTATGTACCGACTGCGGGAGTCCTCTCGTGGACAAAGAACAGTATTTAAAGGAAAAAGCCGAAGAAGACGCAAGAAAAGCCGAAGAAGACGCCAAAAAGGCTGAAGAGGAAAAATCAAACGTGGATGACCTTATGGAGGGAGCCTCCAATATGCGTCCTCCGGGCATTTATGAAAAAAAATCGGAGAAATATGATGACCTGAAATCTTCCTCCTCTGCATTCCGGATAGTCGGTGTGATCCTGCTCATCCTGGCTGCAGTCAACTGGGTCAATCTCCTGCATTTCCCCGGCAGCGCAAGCTCCAATATTCTTTTCAAGATCATCATTACCGTTTTGGCCGTCGGTTCTCTGGTCATTTCCTGGAAAACAGATCAGGAGGCCGCAAAGGTAAAGAGCCAGGTCAGTGAAGAAACCGAGACTACAAATCAGCTGATCGACTGGTTTATTGACAACTATTCCGCTTCCCGGGTTGATGATGCTGCAAAGAACGGTTCCGATGCGGAGCTGTCCCCGGAAGAAATGGCGTTGAAGCGCATGGATTATATTCAGGACGTTTTTTCCACCCATTACGATCTGACAGACCACGGTTATGTGGATCTTCTGGCAGAAGAAGTATATTCCAGACTTTACGAAACCGAAGGAACGGAAGAAACCGAGGGAACGGAAGAAACCGAAGAGACAGAGGAATCCAATACCTCCCTGTAAAGGCGCAGTACATTTTTATACGTGATCTTATCGATCTCGGAAGAGGAAAAACCTGCTTTTTCCAGCGCATTTACAAATTCCGGCATGCCGGCAGCATCACCCCACTCAACCGGATTTTCAATGCCGTCAAAATCGGAACCGAGTCCTACAAAATCTATCCCGCCTTTATTGACCAGATGACGGATATGTCGGATACACTGTGAACTCAGCGAACAGTTTTCTGCATTTTTTACAGGAAGACTGCCGGCTTGTTCCGGGGATCCGGCATTTTTCTTATCCTTCAGAAAATCAAAGCAATAATTGATTCCGGTAATACAGCCCCTCTGTGCCATGGCTCTGATCATTTCATCGGTCAGGTTCCGCGGATGGTTTGTTACTTCCCTTGCATTGGAATGACTTGCGGCAAACGGCTTTTTTGTGCTGCCGATCACATCCCATATTCCCTTGTCGCTGAGATGCGACACATCGATGATCATGCCGGTATCTTCCATTGCTTCTATCATTTCAAAGCCTTTTTTCTTTAATCCGTTCTCCGTATCCGGAATGCTTTCTCCGGTTTCCGCATTGATGCGGTTCGGAAATGCCAGGGAATTCTCGTAATTCCAGGTCAGTGTCATCATCCGGGCACCGCGGTCATAAAAATGCCTCATTTTGTCCGGGCTGCCCTCGCAGGCTTCTCCTTCTTCCATGGTAAGAAGGGCACTCATAACACCGTCCTGTCTGTTTTTTTCAATGTCTCCGCAGGTCTTTACCCGGCGGATCAGTTCCGGATATTTTCCTATCTCTTCGTCAAATACATCCATAAGACGGTTCTCATAGTCAAATGGTTCCTTTACTTTTTTCAGATTTAAAAAACAGCCGAAATTCTGCAGAAGGTATCCGCCTGTTTTCATTTTATCCAGGTTGATCTGCAGATCGGCTGTTTTGATGTCAAACGCTTTCCCGTCGCGTTTCCGGTAATACAGTTCCGCTATGGTGTCACAATGCATGTCAGCAATATTCATACTCTTCCCCCAAATCCTTATTCTGTACGCAGTGCATCAATGGGATTCAGGCTGGCCGCACGTTTCGCCGGCATATACCCGAACACAAGCCCAATGACCACGGAAACGGAGAACGATACGATTACCGCGATCGGCGTCGGAGGCGCCGAAATCCCCATGGCAGCACCCACAACATTGCTCAGCACACTTCCGAGCACAATTCCGATAACACCGCCTATCATACTGGTAAGAAGGGCTTCCATGACAAACTGCTGCATGATCACACCGGGTCTTGCCCCCAGCGCTTTCCGGATGCCGATCTCCTTGGTACGCTCCGTTACGGAGACCAGCATGATGTTCATAACGCCGACGCCGGCCACCAGCAGGGAAATCCCGGCAATTCCGCCCAGCATCAGGCTCATCTTGGAAATCATCGAGTTCAGGGAATCCAGCATCTCACTCATGGCGGTGATGTGGAAAAGATCCGTATTTCTGTAAATTCCCGTCAGAAACGTAGTAAGCAGATCCACGGCATCCGTTGTCACCGTGGTATCCACGGTAGCAAACGTATAGCTGCTCGGGATGCCGGTACGGGAAAGCTTTACTGCGGTTGTATAAGGAAGATAACAGAAGTCATCGGTACCGCCCGCCTCCAGTGTTGTAGTATCCTGACGTTCCACCGCGCCTATGACCGTATAGGCATAGCCGTTGATCTTGACGATCTGCCCGACCGCTTTTTCAGGCGTTTCAAAAAATTTCTGTGCAGGGTAATAGCCGAGGACACAGACCTTCTGTTTGCCCATAAGATCGGAGTAACTGATGAACCGTCCGGAAACCAGCTTGTAGGCTTTCATATCGATATACTGTTCACTCACACCGGAGACAGAGGTATCCGTAAGGGAATCGCTCCCGTTCTTCAGGGTTGCGGAAACCGTGATCTGCGGTGTCATCTGAGAGAAAATATCCGTATGCTCATTATAGAAACTGTACATCTGCTCCACCGTCGCATGACGGGATGTCAGATTGGTAAGTCTTACGCTGATCTGGTTGGTTCCCATGCTGGTGAAGCTCTCCATCATATAACTCATGTAGCCGTTCACAAGGCTTACAAGAATAATAACGGAAGCCACGCCGATGACAATGCCGAGCATGGTAAGAAACGATCTCATTTTATTGCTCCAGATACTTTTAATGGCGAGCTTCAACGACTGCAGCATATTTTTCAGTATCTCCGTCAAAATTGATTTTTCCGTCCGTGATGCGGACAACGCGTCTTGCCTCCACTGCAATGGAATTATCATGCGTGATCATCACAATGGTATTTCCCTCATCGTTCAGCTTTCTGAAAAAATTCAGGATCTGTCTGCTGGTTTTGGAATCCAGCGCGCCGGTCGGCTCATCCGCAAGAAGAAGCGACGGATTCCCCGCCAGTGCCCGCGCAATGGAAACACGCTGCTGCTGGCCGCCGGAAAGCTGATTCGGCATGTTGTGTGCCTTGGAAGCAAGCCCGACCCTTTCAAGCTGATGCATGGCGCGTTCTTTGCGTTCCTCCAAATCCATATGCGCATAGAGGAGCGGAAGTTCCACATTTTCCAAAAGGTCAAGTTTCGGCAGAAGGTTATACTGCTGGAACACAAAGCCGATCATGCGGTTCCGGATATCCGCCAGCTCATTTTCAGTCATCAGCCCGACGTCTTCTCCGCCCAGAAGATATTCCCCGCTGGTCGGAACATCAAGCGCACCGATGATATTCATCAGCGTACTCTTGCCGCTGCCGGATTTTCCCACAATGGAAACAAACTCTCCCATTCGGATTTGAAGCGTCACGCCGTCATTCGCGTGAACCTCTTCATCTCCCATAATGTATGTTTTGTGAATGTCCCTCATATCGATCAGGACATCCCCCTTATTTAATTTTACCGTTTTAACAGGCATAGGAATCTTCCTTATTCACTATTTGAAATACCCCTTTCATCAGGTCCTTGCCGCGGGCTTAATCACTTCGCATTCCTCCGCCGCCCGGACCTCCGCCGCCCGGACCGCCCATCATGGAAGTCGTTGTGGTCGTTTTGGTGGAACTTGCATTGACATAAACGGTTTCCCCTTCCGTCAGGCCTTCGGTGATCTGAACAAAATCATCCGTGATCAGTCCGGTGGTTACCTGTACTGCCTTAAATCCGGCGGGAACCAGCCCTACAGCTTTTGTAACGGTCATATCCTGCACATAAACCTTATTGCCTCTCTGAATGGAATCCGCAGGCACACAAAGCGCATCACTTGCGGATGCAACCACAATATCCGCATCCACATTCATGCCGGGCAGAAGGTCATCCGTCGTATCCAGCGTTACGGTCACGGGATAGGTGGAAACGCCGTTGCTGACCGTGCTCTCCAGACTGATGTTGGTAACCTTTCCGGTGAAGGTCTTGCCTGAAACCGCATCCGCCGTCACGTTAACGGTCTGATCGACCGATACATAACCGATATCCGTTTCATCAATGGACATGGAGAATGTATAGGCACTCATATCGTAAATGGTCGCCAGGGTTGTTGCCGTGGAACTGCTGGACGAACCGATCTTATCTCCGGTTTTATAGGTCTTGGTAATGACCTGTCCCGCGATCGGGGCTGTGATCGTATATTTGTCTATGGTGTCCGTGGTGGAATCCAGTTTCTCCTGCGCACTTTCCAATGTTGCCTTTTTGGTATCCACCGCATCACTGTAGGATTTTAAGAGCGAGTCCCGGGTCTTGCCGGTTATGGAGAAAATGGGCGTGCCGACCGAAACATAGTCGCCGAGGTTTACGAGGACCTTGTCTGATTCAACCGAAGCGTCAAGCATGGCCGCCATGGTCGTTTCCGACACCGATTCAAAGGTTCCCTCTGCCACGGATGAAAATGCACCGATCACGGCGCTTGCCGTAGTGCTTGTGGTAAGTCCGCCCGGGTTTGCCGCCTGAATGGTCACATAACGGACGATCCGTCCTCCCGTTAAAGTTTCATCCTGGGCCGCGACTGCAATCACTGTACCGGCTACCTGTTCCAGCGTATCAGAAATGGTGAGAGTTGCGTCATTGCCTACCCCGATCGTCTGCGCCTCTCCGGAAAGGAAGGGGATACGGATTTTCATGCTCGTATCGTTGACCAGATCCACCAGGTTCGTATTGTTGGAAACGGATTGTCCGTCCGCAATATAGACCTTGCTTACATATCCCGCCTGGGTTGCCTTGTAAACGCCGCTGCCGTATTTGTCCTTGGCCTCGTTGTAATCCTTGACCGCATCATCATAGGCACTCTGCGCACGGGTCAATGTATTCTGGGCGCTGGTCAGTTCGGAATCCATGGAAGATGCATCGATCTGGTAAAGCGTCTGGCCTTTTGTGACCTGATCTCCTTCCTCGAAATCCGCACTGATGATCGTACCGGAAACAAGAGCCGTAATGGAATAGGTATCCTTTGCCTTAATGGTCCCGGTAGAGGAAATGCTTTTGGTCAGATTCTGCTTTGTTACCGTTGCCGTATTTTCCGTGCTTGTTGCTGAAGCGGCGGCAGCTTTTTTCTTTCTGTACTGCAGAAAGAAATAGAGCGCCAGCGCTGCCGCCAGAATGATGATCAGGATCATGATCAGCTTTTTTCTCTTTTTCCGGGCGGCCATCTTATTCTTTTTTACAGTTTCCGGATCCAGCTCCTGCTCCTGCCCGTTCTTTTTTCCGAGCAGGCCTTTCTTCTGGTCCTTCTTTTCTTTTTTTACCGACTGTCCCACCCCGTCATCCATAACAGCTTCTTCGCCTGCTGCTCCGGCAGGTTTCGAGGTCTGATCTTTTCCCGGCTTTTCCAATCCGGAAGCCTGGTCTTTCTCTGACTCCTCCGGTCCCGGATCCTGTGAAAATGCATCGCCTTCCGGCGTCAATCCCTTGTTCTCGTCTGCCATCTGACTTACTCCTCCACGTAATCAATAACTGTTCTGGTTGTCGTTGTGTCTCCGTCCGTAGAGGTACTGGTTGCGGTCGAATAGATCAGAGTCACATCGGATCCGACTGTCATCCCGCCGTAAATGGAAAACGCGAACTGCATATCGGTGGAACTCAGATAGAATTTCTTATCTGTTTCATCATCATCCAATATCACATAGCTCGGTGTCAGGGTACTGGTGGAGGTATATCCGATCGATGTAATGATGCCGCTTATTACCTTCTTATCCGCATCGGAATTATCGGATGCGCTGTAAGCCCATACGGTTTTTGTCGTGGAACTGTAGTAGATCACCATATAGGTCAGCCCTTCCATTTTGGCCCTGTCCACGGCAGACCCGTCCAGGAAAAGACTGGCATCATCCAGGCTGAAAGGTATTGCCGCAATAAGCTGCGAGGCATTTCTTACCACCTTCGGCCCCTTCAGACTGTTGTCTGCCATAGCCAGCGCATTCACTTCGCCGTCGGAATTCACCGTGGCGCCGAGGACCGTTGCATAGGCGGTCGTTGTATCCTTTTTATCGCAGCAGAGCAGGTTATAGAAAAGATTGACACAGTCTGCCATCGTCATGACCGTTGCCGGATCCGTATAGCTGATATTATCGTTCAGGTTGAGGAATGCGTACTGCGACATCCGCTTGTTGTACTGGTCGCCTGTAAAATCCGTCGCAGCATATCCGAGAAGATACAGCACTCCTTTGGCCGCTTCATTCAACGTTACATACTGGTCCGGCTGGAAATTTCCGCCGAGATATCCGGTCATCCAGCCGCTCTCCGCCGCAAGGCGGATGGCAGACGCATATTCATTGCCCTGTTTTACATCGTTGAACACGGAAACATTGCTCTGGTCCGTAAGAACACTTCTGTAAGCAGAGGCAAGCACCAGCATTCGCGCAAACTGCGCACGCGTCACCTTTCTTGTCAGGTCTCCGCTCACGCTCATAATCCCGGAAAGACCGATCACTTTTTTTCTGGCTTCAAAATTACTGGTTGTATTTGCCAGCGCCGTCAACGGCATCGAACACACTGCTGTTGCAGCAGATAAAGTTACAGCAAATGATGTCATCAGCCATCTGTTTCTCATCTATTATCCTCCGCACTTTCATTCCCTGCCGGGTCACCCTGTTAAAAGATACGTTTTTCAGTTTATGTATACAACCTTAAAATAACCTTAAATTATGACAAAAGCAAGTCCGGACACAAAATTTTCAAAAAATAAAGAGGAGAAACCGGTCTTTTCCCTATTTTCTCCTCTTTGTTCCCTATGCTCCGGTCTGTCTGATCCTTTCCGGATTTTTTTCGGGTTCGTTTGATTCTTTTTCCGGTTTGTTTAAATTTTTCCGGTTTATTCGGTCAGTAAACTGTGCCCGGTCATTTCCTCCGGCTGTTTCAGGCCCATCAGCTCGATAAGTGTCGGGGCAATATCACAGAGTCTTCCGCCCTCTTGGAGAGAATACTTCGGATCCGCGTTGATCAGCACGAACGGGACCGGGTTCGTGGTATGCGCGGTAAACGGCTCGCCGGTTTCGTAATCCACAAGCTTCTCCGCATTCCCGTGATCCGCACAAAGGAACATGACACCGTTCACTTCCTTAACCGCTTCCACGGTTTTCCCGATGCATGTATCCACCGTTTCCACTGCCTTGATGACCGCCGGTTCCACACCGGTATGGCCGACCATATCACAGTTCGCATAGTTGATGATGATCACATCGTATTTCCCGGAACGGATGGCTTCACAGAGTTTCTCACAGACACCGGGTGCGCTCATCTCCGGCTGAAGATCATACGTTGCGACCTTGGGAGACGGGACAAGGATCCTGTCTTCTCCCGGATTCGGTTCTTCTACGCCGCCGTTGAAAAAGAAAGTAACATGCGCATACTTTTCCGTTTCCGCTATCCTTGCCTGCTTCAGCCCGTTCTTCGCAATGAATTCGCCGAACGTATTTGTAATGGACTCTTTTTCAAATGCCACCAGCTTATTCGGAATGGTATCATCGTAATCCTCAAAGCAGACATAGGTGGTTTTGATCCTGGGTCCTCTGTCCCAGCCCGAAAAATCATCGCAGCAGAATTCCCGTGTGATTTCCCTTGCACGGTCCGGACGGAAATTAAAGAAAATAACACTGTCGTTTTCTTTTATCACCGCAACCGGCCTTCCGTCTTTTACCACGGCAAACGGAATTACAAACTCATCCGCCTTGCCGTCCTTATAGGAAGCGTCCATTCCTTCCAGTGCGCTCAATGCCACAGCGCCGTTTGCCTTTGTCAGCGTTTCATATGCCAGTTTTTCTCTGTCCCACCGGTTGTCACGGTCCATCGCATAATAGCGTCCCATTACGGAAGCAATTTCGCCCGTGCCGATTTCCTTCATCTTCTGTTCCAGTTTCTCAATATATCCCCTGCCGCCTTCGGGAGGTGTGTCTCTTCCGTCCATAAAGCAATGGACATATACTTTTTTCAGTCCCTGCCTTTTTGCAAATTCCAGAAGTCCGTAGAGATGCTCCTGATGAGAATGCACCCCGCCCGGGGAAACCAGTCCGTAAAGATGCAGCGAGGAATCATTTTTCCTGCAGTTTTCCGCCGCCTCACAAAATGCTCTGTTCGTAAAGAAATCCCCATCCTGAATGGACTTGGTGATGCGGGTGAGTTCCTGGTATACCACCCTTCCCGCTCCCATATTCAAATGTCCCACTTCGGAGTTTCCCATCTGCCCTTCCGGCAGCCCTACCGCCAGTCCGCTTGCCTGACCTTTCACAAACGGATACTCGCTGAAGATGCGGTCAAGGTTCGGTTTTTGCGCTTCGAAAACCGCATTGTGTTCCGTACAATCCGTCAGGCCGAAGCCATCCATAATACATAAAACAACAGGTCTTTTGTCCATATCTTTTCCGTTTCCTTCTGTAAGTGATTGAACGGCGCCGTCCGGCGCACGTTTTAAAATACAGCCTGCGGAGCATTCCGCAGGCTGTTCCCTTGCGGTCGTCTTTATCCCGCGTTGACAATAACTCCGAAATCAGGCTTCAGGGAAGCGCCGCCGATCAGGCCGCCGTCGATATCCTTCATTCCGAGAAGTTCCCTGCAGTTTTCCGCGTTCATGGAACCGCCGTACTGAATGCGGATGGCATCCGCTGTCGCTTCATCATAAAGACCCGCGATCACCGAACGGATCCCGCCGCAGACTTCTTCCGCCTGTTCGCTGGTTGCCGTTTTCCCTGTTCCGATCGCCCAGATGGGTTCATAGGCGATCACCGTATTCTTTGCCTGCTCTGCCGTCACGCCGGCAAAAGCGATTTTGATCTGCATGGAAATCCAGTCCATGGTAATGCCGGCTTCTCTCTGTTCCAGGGTTTCTCCGCAGCATACGATCGGTTTAAATCCCTGCTCATGAAGCTTCAGCAGTTTTTTGTTCACGGTCTGGTCCGTTTCCGCAAAATACTGTCTTCTTTCGGAATGCCCGATGATCACGTACTCCACACCGGCATCCTTCAGCATGGCCGGAGAGATTTCTCCGGTGAAGGCTCCCTTGTCTTCAAAGTAAACATTTTCCGCACCGATCTTGATGTTGGTTCCCCTGGCCGCTTCCATTGCCGGCACAATATCAATAGCCGGAACACAGAAGACCACGTCCACATCCGGATTCTGCACCAGCGGTTTCAGCTGCTCCACCAGAATTTTTGTTTCAGACGGTGTCTTGTTCATTTTCCAGTTTCCGGCGATAATTTTTCTTCTTGCCATAAAAGTTCTCCTTTGATATTTTTTATTAGGATGCGTCATCTGCTGCCGCAACACCCGGCAGTTCCTTGCCTTCCAGGAATTCCAGGGAAGCGCCGCCGCCTGTGGAAATGTGCGTCATCTTATCGGAAAAGCCGAGTTTCTTTACCGCGCTCACGGAATCGCCGCCGCCCACTACTGTGGTCGCGTCCTTCAGGGCCGCAACAGCCTTGCAGATCTCCAGTGTCCCGGTTGCAAAATTGTCGAATTCAAATACGCCCATCGGACCGTTCCATACAACTGTCTTTGCTCCTGCAAGCGCATCCGAAAACAGCTTTATGGTATCGGGACCGATATCATATCCGGACCAGCCTTCCTCGATCTGGCTCACCGCTTTACGCTCGGTATCATTGGAGAATTCTTTTCCTTCAATGTTATCGACCGGCAGAAGAAGCTTTACGTTCTTTTCTTTTGCCTTATCGATCATTTCCTTTGCATAATCAACCTTGTCATCTTCACAGAGGGAATTTCCGATTGTCTTTCCCTGTGCCTTTTCAAACGTATAAGCCATGCCGCCGCCGATGATCAGCGTGTCCACTTTTTCAAGAA